>Ga0214923_10003477_pt1 | contig 19736 bp, 17 predicted proteins | sample LL1510_MetaG_FD_177993 | JGI IMG/M metagenome (GOLD analysis project Ga0214923, IMG submission 177993) | Freshwater microbial communities from Lake Lanier, Atlanta, Georgia, United States - LL-1510 | ecosystem: Environmental > Aquatic > Freshwater > Lake | place: USA: Georgia | collected...
TTTTAGCTACCCCCAGAAACAATCCGAATCTTGCAAGATGGATTTCGGTAGTAGCAACAGCGATTCCTCTAGCCTTGGGTGTCTATGTTTATATGCACTTTGATCGAACGACAGCGAGTATGCAGTTTGTTGAACAGTTTGATTGGATTAAGCCCTTCAATATTCAGTACTACATGGGAATCGATGGGCTTAGCGTACCCATGGTACTCTTGACTGTTCTTCTTTCTTTTCTCTGTGTTATTGCCTCTTGGGGAATCGAAGATGGGGTTAAGGGCTACTATGCGATGTTTTTATTTCTTGAAACAGGCATGATGGGAGTTTTTTGTGCGCTTGATTTCTTCCTATTCTTCCTGTTCTGGGAAATCATGCTTCTACCGATGTACTTCCTGATTGGAATCTGGGGGGGTAAAGAGAAAGTTTACGCTGCGATTAAGTTCTTCCTGTACACTTTATTCGGTTCGGTATTGATGCTTTTGGTGATGGTCGGCATGTACTACTACTCTGAACCACATACCTTCAATCTGCTGCAACTCGCTCAAGGACATCAATTTGTAGGAAAAACAGTAGCTCTTTTTGGACATCAGTTGCCACTCGACAAACTATTCTGGATCGGCCTCTTCATCGGATTTGCGATCAAAGTACCGGTTTGGCCTTTTCACACTTGGTTGCCATGGGCCCACGTAGAAGCTCCTACAGCGGTGTCTGTGATTCTTGCAGGTGTACTCTTGAAGATGGGAACTTACGGTATTCTTCGTATGAATTATCCCATCCTTCCGGAAGCGACGCTATGGGCATCGAACTTCATGATGATTCTTGGAGTGATTAACATTCTTTATGGAGCTTTCTGTGCGATGGCTCAGAAAGATCTTAAGAAATTGGTGGCTTATTCGTCCGTCTCTCACATGGGTTATGTGATCGTGGGTATGGCTAGCTTCACTACTGCTGGAGTTAACGGAGCAGTTTTGCAGATGTTTAATCACGGCACTTCTACCGCAATGTTGTTCTTGCTTGTAGGGGTTGTTTACGATCGAGTTCATCATCGTTGGATTGTGAAGCCGGATGGTTCTAAAGGTTTCGGTGGTATTGCTTCAGTCGTTCCTGTTTATACTGGAATCATGGCTATCGGTCTTTTTGCTTCGCTAGGTCTTCCAGGACTCAGTGGTTTCATCAGTGAAGCTTTGGTGTTTTTAGGGGCTTTCTCGAACCCAAAATTTCAAACCTATGTTGTGATCGGTTCTTTGGGTATTTTGCTAGGAGCTGCTTACTTGTTATGGATGTTCATGAGAGTGTTCTTAGGACCTCTTAATGAAGAGCACAAAGATTTAGAGGATATTAATTGGAGAGAAATTTTCACATTAGCTCCGCTTTGTGTGTTGGTGATCGTATTGGGTGTGTACCCAATGCCAGTTCTAAATCTCATGGGAACCACCATTGAAAAGCTATTAACGCTATTCTCTTGATGTAAGGGGTATTTGTGACGCCTGAAACTCTTCATAATATAAAGTTACTGGCTCCCGAGGCCTGTTTGACTCTGGTTTTGTGTTTCTTGTTTGTGGTCGATGGGCTTTTTCCGAAAGTTCGAACCAACAAATTTTCAATGGTTACAACGGTTGTCGGTTGTGTGGCTGCGATCTTATTGACCTGCAAAGTTGGAAAAAACCAAGAGGCCTACTTTGGGGGAATGTTGGTTAACGACGGACTCACGAAGTTTTTCCGTTACTTCTTATTCTTCACAGCTGCAGTGAGTAGCTACGTAGCTTTCGGTTCAAAAGAGATTGAAAACAAAAGTCGCATGGAGTTTTCGTTGCTTCTACTTTGTACCACCATCGGTATGGGGATTATGGCAGCTGCTTCAAATCTTTTAGTCCTCTACATGGGGATTGAAATGGTGAGTATCATCTCCTTTGTGATGGCAGGATTTAAAAGGGACAATTTACGATCCAACGAAGCATCCTTTAAATATTTAGTTTTTGGCGGAGTAGCCTCGGGTTTGATGATTTATGGTTTCAGCTTGCTTTATGGATTTACTGGTTCTCTAAACTATTCCCAAATCAGTGCATTTCTAGTTGCAGCCAACGGAAATTTTGGAGCGATATTTTGGTTCGCATTGGTCCTGATTTACGGCGGATTAGCTTACAAAATTTCAGCTTTTCCGATGCACTTCTGGGCACCTGATGTGTATGAAGGGGCTCCTACTCCTGTCGCCACTTTTTTCAGCGTTGGACCGAAAGCTGCAGGATTTGCTGCTTTTCTAAGAATGTTCCTCACGGTCTTTGCTGTTAAAACGGCTGAGGGAAATTGGCAGATGATTAGTGGTCTCTCTCTAACTCACGTTGTGGCTATTATCTCGGCGCTTACGATGGTTGTGGGTAATCTTTCAGCAATTGGTCAAACTAATGTAAAGAGAATTTTGGCTTACTCGAGTATCGCTCATGTTGGTTACATGCTCATGGGCTTGGTGACTCTAGACCGGTCTGGACTTACTGCCATTATTTTTTATCTCATTGCTTATTGTGCAATGAATATTGGAGCCTTCTGGGTAGTTAGCGTAGTTTCCAGTGTTCGTGGCAGAGAAGATCTAGATGCTTTTAGGGGGTTAGGGTGGTCCATGCCAGTGCTAGGCACTTGTATGGCAATTTTCATTTTCTCTCTAACTGGAATTCCGATGTTTTCAGGATTCATTGGTAAGTTTCTGATTTTTGGTTCTGTGATTAAATCTGGTGGATACCTGTGGTTAGCATTGTTAGGGGTTCTCAACAGTGTAGTGTCTTTGTACTACTATATTAAGATCCTGAAATCTATGTGGCTAGACAAACCAGTGGCCTCGGAGACCTTACATTTATCCATGTATCACGCTGTTGGTTTGGTTGGATTGGCCGTTCCAACTATTGTTTTAGGATTGTATTTCACACCTATTCTTGAGTTTGCAGAAAGAACTCTCTCAACACTTTTATAAGATTAGAAAGTTGTAAGAAAGGAGGACACTCATGGAAGCATTTTTACCCGTAGGGTTCCTGCTTATCTTTGCTCTTCTTCTCTGCATTGGTCTTTTCACTGTGAAGCGCTTGTTGGGGCCCAGAAATCCTGTGGCCTCGAAGTTAGCTGTTTACGAATGTGGAGTGACTCCTGAGGGATCCGCCAGAGCTCCTTTTAAAACGGCATTTTATTTAATTGCAGTGTTATTTTTGTTGTTTGATGTTGAAGCTGCTTTCTTTTTTCCTTGGGCATTAGTTTATCGACAATCACTTTCAGAAGGCCCGGCCCTTCTTATTGCTATGTTGGTTTACATGGGACTTTTAGTTTTGGGGCTAGTCTACATTTTCAGAAAGGATTGCTTAAAGCTTAACTGATATGGAAGCTATGGATCTCATCGTTACTGCAGTTAAGACCGCGATCATCTACCTCGGTATGGTTCAAGTCGTTCCTCTCATGTTAATTGTTGAACGTCGGGGGGCTGCTTTAATCCAAGATAGACCAGGTCCAAATCGAGTGGGTCCTTTTGGTCTTTTTCAACCCATTGCGGACGTGATCAAAATGATGATGAAAGAGGTCACAATACCTCGGCAAGTTAATAAAGCCCTTTATCTTCTAGGGCCGTTCCTAGTTCTTTTTCCTGCATCATTAGTTATTGCTGCTATACCCTTCGGAGATTTTTTTACTCTTTTTGATCGAAATTATGTTTTGCAAGTCGCGAATATCGATGTGGGTATTCTGTATGTACTGGCGATTGGCTCTCTTGGTATCTATGGCATTCTTTTTGGAGGCTGGGCATCTAATAATAAGTTCTCATTAATTGGTGCCATGAGATCTTCATCGCAGATTATTAGCTACGAGATTCCCTTAGGTCTTGCAGCATGTAGTGCTGTGGTTTGGTACGGAAGTTTCAGTCTTCGTGAAATGGTTGGTATCCAAGAGGGAACTTTATTAGGTGTTCTACCTAATTGGGGTATTTTCTATCAGCCGCTTGGGTTTTTGCTGTTTTTTGTTGCTGCTTTTGCGGAGACCAATCGTCTTCCTTTCGATTTGCCAGAATCCGAAGCTGAACTCGTAGCTGGTTTTCACACCGAGTATGGTGCGATGGATTTCGGAACGTTTTTCATGGCCGAGTATATGAATATGGCTACGATGTCGGGGCTCATGGTTTCAATGTACTTCGGAGGTTGGCATTTGCCTTGGATTTCCGATGCCACTCTCCTTCAGTGGCTGGGTTCGAGAAATCTTTTGGCTGCTCTGCAAGTTTTAACTGTCATTGTAAAAATTGCGGTTTTCATGCTGATTTTCGTTTGGGTCCGTTGGACCATTCCTCGGTTTAGATTCGATCAGCTTATGCGACTGGCATGGAAAAATTTGATTCCATTAGGGCTTTTCAATTTAGTGCTCACAGCGCTCATTTTGTATTTTAAAGGGGCCGCATGAGAGAGACTCTTTTTATTGTCTTCAGTCTTTTCACAATAGCTGCTGCGAGCGGGGTCGTCTTGTCACGCAATCCTGTTTACAGTGCTTTTTCACTTATTTTGTCCTTTTTCGGGTTGTCGGGATTGTACCTCCTCTGGGGCTCTACTTTCATGGCGATGATTCAAATCCTAATTTACACCGGAGCTATCGTTGTTCTTTTTGTGTTTGTGGTCATGTTGCTTAATCTCCAGACAGTGCGAGAGAACTCTCCGAACCTCCTCTTTTTAGTTGGGGCTGCAGCAGCGGTTTGGCTTTTTTCCCTCATGATTTTGAGAGTGCTTACTCGAGCTATTCCCAACAAAGTAGTCGAAATTCCAACAGACCAGTTGAGAGCCATATCTAAGTTGTTGTTCACACGCTATCTGTGGCCCTTCGAAGTTTTATCTCTCTTCTTATTAGTAATGATTGTGGCCATTTTCGCCATCACGAGAACACAGGAGATACCCCAGGGAGGTGAGAAGAAATGAACTTTCCTCTTTCAATGACCTATTGGTCTCACTTTGTCTCTGTGGCGATGTTTGCACTGGGGCTTTTGGGGTTTTTACTGAGAAAAAATACGATCGTAGTCCTCATGTGCATCGAGTTGATGCTAAACGCTGTGAATCTTTTATTAATCGAAACCTCCATGCGTACTAATACGCCAGAGGGGATAATTCTGGTGGTTTTTGTAGTCACTGTGGCAGCTGCTGAAGTGGCGGTGGGGTTGGGAATTGTACTTAATTTGTACCGCATGAAGGGTACTGTGAATTTGGATCACTTTAAGAGTTTACAAGGATAAAGATGCTAACTGCTCCACACATATTAGTCGCAATGATCGTGCTGCCCCTCTTGGGCAGCATTCTAAATGGTCTTGTGCTACGTCCTGCTTTCCCAAAAAGAGCAGGAGTCATTGCTACTTTTTTTTCTGGAGCCGCTTTTGTTTGCGCCCTTTCTTTGTTTTTTGCGCTAGGTGATTCACCGCAAGGAATAAGTTGGTCTGTAAGCTGGTTTGATGTCGGTGAAATCCATCAGAAGTGGGGATTCAAATTTGACTCTTTGACAGCGGTAATGGCCCTCGTAGTTACTGGAGTTGGAACTCTTATTCATCTCTACTCGATTGGATATATGTCTGAGGAGAAGGGGCCTAGTCGTTACTTCGCTTATTTAAATCTGTTCTTATTCAATATGCTCGTTCTCATAACATCAGACAACCTTCTCGGGTTGTTTGTGGGTTGGGAAGGGGTGGGACTTTGCTCTTATCTTCTCATTGGCTATTGGTATGAGGACATAGATAAAGCCAAAGCAGGAATGAAAGCATTTCTTGTTAATAGGATCGGAGATGCTGGGTTCTTGATAGGGATTTTTTATTGTTATCAGCTGTTCAATACTATCCGTTTTGATGAAATCGCTCAGTTGCTAGCGACTTCCAGTCAATTTGATCTCCACTTGTTGAATGTTGCGGCTTTCTTTTTGTTTATCGGTGCTACTGGTAAATCGGCTCAAATTCCGCTTTATGTTTGGCTTCCCGATGCGATGGCGGGCCCCACTCCCGTGAGTGCCCTGATTCACGCTGCAACGATGGTGACTGCAGGAGTTTATCTGATCTGCAGAATGAATTTTCTGTACATGCTCACTTCAGACACCAATGCCATTATCGCTTGGGTGGGAGTTGCTACGGCACTCTTTGCAGCTCTGATAGCTACTGCTCAAAAAGATATTAAGAAAGTATTGGCTTATTCGACAGTGAGCCAATTGGGGCTGATGTTTTTAGCTGTGGGTTGTAAAGCATACTTCGCAGCTGTATTTCACTTGATGACTCATGCATTTTTTAAAGCTTTGTTATTCCTTGGAGCTGGAAGCGTGATTCACGGACTGCATGGTGAACAAAATATTTGTCTTATGGGGGGGCTTCGCAAGAAAATGCCCGGAACATTCCTAACTTGTTTGATTGCAACTGCGGCAATCTGCGGAATCCCCCCGCTGTCCGGTTTCTTTAGTAAAGACACCATTCTTTTTAGCGCACTTGCTTCCGGCACGACTCAGAGTAATTTGCTCTGGGTTCTAGGATTAGTGGCCTCTACTTTGACCGCTTTTTATATGACTAGAATGTTTGTTCTTGTTTTCCTAGGAAACTATCGGGGCGAAGGTCACCCTCACGAAAGCCCCTTTGTCATGATGTTTCCTTTGATTTTGTTGGCTGTGGGAAGTGCACTGAGTGGGTTTCTAGGAGTTCCTCATGGTCTTCATTTAATGCCCAACTTTATGGAACACTATCTTTCAAAAGTGCTGGTCGAGTTTCCCGAGCAGGCAACTGCTGTTTCTGAGCACTCTGCGATGTACATTGCAACCGGACTCGCCCTTGCGGGAATGTCAGTTGCCTATTTCTTTTACGGAAAATTATCGAGAGCTGAGAAGTCTCAGAAGGTATTAAGACCACTGCAATTTGTTTTTGCCAATAAATTTTGGGTCGACGAGTTGTATGGAGTTCTCTTTGTGATCCCATTTCAATGGATTTCACGCTTCTTTTCAAAAATTATCGATCCTTTAGCCATCGATGGGCTCGCACTTCTGCCTGCGCGGATATCATCGGGAGTTGCGATTGTTTTAAATGTACTTCAGTCGGGTCTCGTTCAGTTTTATCTCATCATCCTTTTGCTCGGTGGACTATGGGTGCTGTGGTACTCGCTGAAAGGATGGGTGATTTAAAGTGACGGACTCCCTTCTCCCTCTTTTGTTATTCGTTCCGATTATTGGGATCATTCTCTGTTTGCCTTTTTCTCAGCAATTGGCTCGATGGGTTGCTCTTCTTACTTCGCTTGTAGGGGTTGTACTTGCGATCATTCTGTATCAAGAATTTGATGGCTCGGGTTCCGAAAAGCTTCAGTTGGCTTGGTCCTTTCCTTGGATTTCAAGCTATGGAATCAAGTTTGCTCTAGCAGTCGATGGACTTAGTTTTCCTCTTGTTTTGCTGACGAAAGTGATGATGCCAATAGCACTTTTGGCCAGTTGGGGTGAAGACCGGCGGCTCAGATCTTTCATGAGTTGTTTTCTATTTTTAGACTTTGCGATGACTGGCACTTTTCTAGCGACCGATCTTTTTCTTTTTTATGTATTTTGGGAATTGATGTTGATTCCAATGATTCTTTTGATCGGTGTTTGGGGAAGCCAAAATCGTATTTATGCGGCTCTTAAATTTTTTCTTTTCACGTTTGCGGGCAGTGTTTTGATGCTCGTTGCGATACTTTGGTTGTTTGGCGAGTATCGGGCACAGTTTGGAGCTTATACGGGTGAAATTGCCCTGCTATCAAAAGTTGTTTTCTCAAATCAACCGATTTTTTGGGGCCTAACTACGCAAGATTTAATTTTCTGGGGATTTACCTTAGCCTTTTTGATCAAGGTTCCCTTATTTCCTCTTCATACGTGGTTGCCCGATGCTCACGTGCAGGCTCCCACGGGGGGCAGTGTTCTTCTCGCAGCTGTTTTATTGAAAATGGGAACCTACGGGCTCATGAGATTTTCCATTCCGTTTTGTCCCGAGGCCTTCATCAAAGCTGTTCCCATACTTTCTACCCTGAGTTTGGTCGGGATTGTTTATGGCGCATGGGTTGCTTTTCAACAGACGGATATGAAAAAGCTGGTTGCTTACTCATCAGTGAGCCACTTGGGGTTTGTTGTTTTGGGTCTCTGTGCACTCAATCGAGAGGGACTTACAGGAAGTGTTCTTCAAGTCATTAATCATGGTGTTTCCAGTGGAGCTCTTTTCGTATTGGTAGGTATTCTCTACGAGCGACGACATAGTCGAGAGTTTGAAGACTTTGGAGGCTTAGCTTCTGTTATGCCTCGGTATGCCTTCTTTTTGGTGTTTGTCGCATGTTCTAGTATGGCCGTGCCGGGTTTGAATGGGTTTGTGGGGGAGTTTTTAATTCTCCTCGGAGCTTTCAAAGCCAAGCCCATCTGGACTTACATTGCAGTCTCTGCAGCTTTGTTTGGAGCGCTTTATCTACTCGTCATGATTCGCCAAGTTCTTTTTGGACCTCTAAATTCAGGTGAAAATAAAAATTTAAAAGATTTATCCACTAGAGATTGGGTAAGCCTCGTGCCTATCACGGTAATGATTTTAATGCTTGGTATGAGTCCCAACTTTTTATTAAGAAAGATCGACCCTGCACTAGATTCCTTCTGGAAAACTAGTCTTCAAAAGGGCCAATCTTCGGTGGAAGCAAAGGCTAAACCTGGAGGCAAAGTATGAGCCTTTTGGATCTCTTTTTAATACCAGTTTCTCCAGTGGCCTCTTTTGTCATAGCGGGTCTTTTACTTATTGTTCTTCAATGTATTCGGAGTCCAAAATTAAAAGGGATTACGAAGATCGTAGCTTTACTGGGCCCCTTGGGGTCCCTGCTAGCGACTTGGAATTTATTTAAATCACAGCCGCTAGCCTATTCGCTAGTAACTGCCGGTTCCTATGAAGCTTGGCTTAATGAGTTTATTCTTTCTTATCATTTAGATTCAACGACGATGATTTGGTATTGGGCCATTGGAGCTATCTCTTCTATCTCTTTTATTTTTGTTGAGGCCTATTTCAAAGATTTGGAAGAACTCCCTGAGATACTTATCTTGCTCGAATTTATTGCAGCGGCGATGATGCTTTTGGTTTCAGCAAATAACTTACTCATGGTTTTTATGGCTTTGGAGCTTATGTCCTTGCCAACTTATGTGCTCGTCGGAGTCGAGAGGGAAAAACATTTTGGAGCAGAAGCTTCTTTAAAATATTTCCTTTTTGGATCATTTGCGACTGTTTTGCTGTTGTTTTCTATAGCTCTGCTTTACGCCTATACTGGCACCCTTCAATTTTCGCAGATCTCCAACTTTTTAATGGTCCCAGTGGGGGGAACTAATCCCGCAGGTATTATGGTCATGGCTGCTTCTGCTCTATTTATTATCGCTGTGGGTTTTAAATTGGGGCTTGCCCCTTTTCACATGTGGCTTCCTGATGCCTATGAAGGGGCTGCTACGCCTATTACTGGTTTTATGGGAAGTGCAATTAAGCTAGCAGGTTTCGGCATGGCTTTACGGTTGTGGTGGGGAATGTTAGCCCCAATTTCTGCGCACTGGGTAGCCATTTTAGGGTCTCTTTCAGTAGTTACTATGTTTGTTGGAAATTTGGGCGCGTTACGCCAACGAAATTTGAAGAGGCTCTTTGCCTATTCGAGTATTTCACATGCGGGGTATCTGGTTCTCGGCTTGATCTCGATTTCAAAAACTGGGACTCAGCTTGATACACAAAATCTTTTTTATTATTTGGTTGTGTATGGCTTCATGTTTTTAGGTGTTTTTGGAATTTTGGGACTCATTGAAAAACAAACTGGAAGCACTGACATTTCAACCTTCGAAGGAATAGGATTTTCTCATCCGCTTTTGGGAGCCTGTTTGGCCATTTTAGTATTGTCGGCCGCAGGTATTCCTCCAACTGCAGGCTTTCTGGGTAAATATCTTCTTTTTGCAGACGCTGTTCGTACTGGCCATGTGTGGCTTGTTGTTCTAGCGGTTTTAAGTAGCGTAATAGGAGTGTTTTATTATTTACGAGTTCTCGTTGCTCTCTACATGACCGAACCTTCTCAAAGGATTATTTTGAGCTCTCAAAGTCGTATTGTTGTTTGGAGTGTCATTGCTTGTGCTTTTTGTATGATCTTCTTCTCCTTTTTCCCTCAAAGACTCGGAATATAGAAAATCATACTTTTAACTTTGCTCGTCTAGCGCTCTCTGTTCAAAATATGTTTTGATATCCTTTTCTAGATCTGGTTTGTTTCCCGAGAAAGCCCAAAGATCATTGTTATCTTTTATAATGTCTGTATCTGGACAGAAGTTGTGATTAATTAAAATTTTCTGCCGATTTAGGTAATTTCGCGCCTTAAGAGATCCGTGATGAAGGTGTAAAACCTTCCCTTTAATATACCCTACATTACCCCTAACTTTCTGCGAGACCTTCAATGCCCAAATAAGAAATTGTTTACGTAAATGGGGCGGCAAACGATGCACATGGGGATCATCCCAAGCATTAAGCCATGCTATCAAATGGTAACTGTCTCCAGAGCCGACGATACCTAGATCGAAAAAACCCTCCGCGAGAACGTCTCGAGTCGCTGCCCAAGCCAGTCCCCTCAACCCACTTGTTCTCCATAACCCAATGGCTGAATTGCTTTTTATTCCTGTAACAACTAAATTTCGTGCGAATCCAAAACCAGTGTGTGTACTTAGTTTGTTATCACCCGAATCATCCACCTCCTCAAAAAGTTGAATGACAGGTTTTTCGTCGAGTGCTTTTTCAGCATCTTGGATCCAGTTTGGGTTCTCAAATATAATGTCTGCATCTAACCAAGCTACTTTGTCGATGTGACTCGGTAAGGATTTGAGAGCAATATTTAGTAAGCGCTCCTTTTGCCAAAGGATATTTTTATTGGATCCCCTGACTTTGATTGAATCGTCAATGAAAAAGGGTTGTCCATTGAAGGCCAGCTCCAATGTGACTATGGGATGGTTCAAACGTTTACGAAATTCAATATAATTTGATCTAATTTTATTTGAGTTGGTGGGATTAAAAAAACATGTGATCAAACCAATCATATTTAAAAGGGGCTATTTCTTAATACCAAAGATTTCTTTTAAGATGCGGTGTATTTTTCTATTTATTCTATCTGCATTTTTAAATGCGAAGGCCATAGCTAAGCGATAAGCGTGAACATAGACCGGCGGTTTAGGAAACTCGAGAATCGGCTCATACTTTGAAAAAGAGATTTTAAACTTTCCCGTTATGATCTCTTGTTCCGTTTTGTCCATAATGGACTGCCAAAGTTCTTTGTTTTGATTATCATTTTGCACTTGTCGAAATTATAAGTAATTCCTGTGAGGTTTTCGACGAGATTTTCCTAAAACCGATAGCCCAGAGCGAAGGAACCTGTCGGCACTGAGTCAGCAAAATCAATTTGCAGTGATATATTCATGGGAAGTTCTATTTCAGACCCAAAAAATAAATGTGGAGTGAAGACTGTTTTGGTTTGAGTAATATTACAGATAGATTTGGGTACGCTAGCAGTAGCCAATAGAAGTCCCACTCCGACGTAGGGTTTGATTCTTACATAATCTCTGCTTGCTAAAACGCCCACTTCGAAGTCCTTCCCGCTGTAAGTATTATCGAATCCCTTTAATTGGGTAAAACTAGAAAATAGCGCGGCCGTGGCAAAAGAATCTTTCTCATCGATAAAAGACCATTTCCCCATCATTCCTATCGATGCCATTGTCTGTAACAATTGCTGAGTCGATAAATTAATAGAAAATTCTAAATCTTGTCCAACTCCTTTAGTTAAATGTAGCCGTGGAGATGGAATGACTATAGGAAGACTTGCCGAACCATCACCCATTTCGTTGATATTGCCGGAGGGTACTAAAGTAGTTTCGAGCGAAATTTTGAATCCTGGAAGAGCTGGATAGGGTTCGGCTGATCTCATGGTTTTAGTAGCGTTACCAAAAGCTAGTGTTTTAACTAAAGTACTGAGTTGGCCCTCAGTGATATTTCTAGGGAGGCGGGCAGCAAAAAGTTCGATAGCCCAGAGGCTCATAACGAAATAAATTATCTGTCGATTTAATGAGCTCATTGCAGGTTTTCAGATTACTGTGGCGGGGGTTAAAACGGCAATCCATTTAATCTCTGAAATTACAGCTAAAAAATACGGTGCTGCTTGTCGTAAGTATTAGAGTTGCCAAGTCGTATAATTTCTAGCAAACTTCAAACCGATGTCTCAAAGTAATCTATTTGATCAATCCCGTGGTCCCGCCCCAAAGGAGTTGTTGGAAGGGTTCTTTCACTACTTGAAAGTAGAGAAATGCTCTAGCGATTATACCCTTCTCAATTATGAAATAGATTTACGGCACTGGTTTTCATTTATTTTCGATAACTCCCCGGGGAAGTTTTTATTAGATCGATTGACCGATCTTAAGCTTTTGAGAAGTTATCTCGCTGACCAGAGTGAAAAATATTCAAGAGCTACCGTTTGTAGAAGATTGTCGGCTATTAAAGGCTTTTTAAAATTTTTGCATCGGGAAGGACACATCGATAAAAACGTTGCAAAGCTTATTGCCCAACCCAAACTACCGGAGACACTTCCTAAGGTTTTAAAACCGGAGGAAGTGATTAGACTCATCGAGGGTACTCCTGGAGCTAATTTACGAGAGAAACGGATTCGAGCCGCTATAGAGCTTTTGTACTCGACCGGAATCCGAGTCTCCGAGTTGGTAGGAATCACTCATGAGAAAGTGGATTTTAAGGCTTCAGTTGTGACAGTTCTGGGTAAAGGAAACAAAGAGCGGGTCGTCCCTATTGGCCGTCACTGTATGGTGGCTATCAGAGACTACATAGACTCTATTCCTGCGAGTCAAAAGCGAGGTTTAAAAACTCCTCTTTTCATGAATCAGGATGGTGGGGCTATTTCTGTACGTAGTATTCAGAGAAACATTCGCGAGTTTGCAGTGCAGACTTTGGGGCCGATCGGACTCGAAGTGACCCCTCATACTTTAAGGCACTCTTGTGCAACACATCTCTTATCCCGAGGTGCGGGCCTTAGAGAAATTCAGGAGCTTTTGGGTCATGATTCTTTGGTAACAACTCAGAAATACACTCATGTGGACACTGAGCGATTAAAAGCTTCATACAAGAAGGCACATCCTAAAGAGACTGAGAGAAGAAAACGAGAAAAAGAGAAAGATTTATAACATTGGAAACACTTCGTACATTTCAAGACATAGAAGTTAAGTTGGTCGGAGCTATAGCTCAACCCTATGAAGTGGCTGTCGCTTCAGCTCGAACTTGTTACTCAGGTAAAGGGATTGTCTATCCTGCCGATGTATCTTCTAATGAAAAGATGGTGGCTCTTAGAGACAAAATTGCGTCATCTACGATGGATGCCGGCCATTTGACGACAAGGCAGCACGCTCATTTCGTTTTTGCTTTGTCAGGAGTTTCTCGTCAGTTCATTTGGAGTTTTCTTCATAGCCATCCTTTTTATAATTCTGAACAGGTCAGTCAAAGATATGTCAAAGTAAAACCCGGAAATTTTTTAATGCCACCGCTTGAGGGTCGAGCGCAGCAAATATACTCAGAAACTATTGCGGCTCAAACAGAAGATTATGAGAATCTCATTAAAATTTTAAAGCGTCCCATTTCGGAAGAATACTATGACCGATTTAAATCTAGGAAAAAATACGCTGACAAATGGGACCCTTCTGTTGATAAAAGATGCTTTGAAGTGGCCCGTTATGTTTTAGGTGTGGGAACCACTGCGTATTTGTATCACACCGTGAGCGCTTTGACGTTGCTGAGGTACGCGAAGCTCTGTGACTTATTCGAGACACCCGACGAGCAAAAATACGTCGTCAGAAAGATGCTCGATTGCGTTAAAGCCATTGATCCTCTTTTTGAAAAAGAAATTCCTGAAACACTTCCTTTGGAAAAGACCGTTGAGTTTGAAGTGCTCACTAAATTTAAAGATAGATCTTTGCCTCAGAAAGAGGCATTCATAAGAGAGTTTGATGAACAGCTTAATGGAAAAACATCAAAGCTGATTAATTACACTCATGGTGCTGAAGAGCTTCTTGCCAGTGCTACACGAACTTCGCTCGGACGGCTTTCAACTGAATTAAGTGACGAGCAGGCCCTTCAACTTCTTTTAGATCCTAAAAGCAATCCCATTTTGGCAGACACTTTAAACTCAGGAACCGTAGATAAGTTGAGTCAATTATTTCATCATGTGCATTTCACATTTCAGAAGAAAATCAGTCATACAGCAGACTCTCAGGATCAAAGACACCGAGCAGTACTTGCAAGTCGCCCAGTTTTGATAGGCCATTACAGTGGTAAGCCCGATTATATTACTCCGTATGGTATTGAACATTGCCCCGAAGCTCTCGAGCTTTACACTCGCAGTATGGAGCGAAGCTTTAAAGCTGTGAATCAGCTGTTAGATTTGGGAGTCAAAGAGGAATTTGCATACTATCTGTTGCCTAACTCGTTGAGCATTCGAATGATCTCAACAGGAGATCTTCAAGGTTATCAACACAAGTGGAAAATGCGCTCTTGTTACAATGCTCAGGAAGAGATCTTTAGGGCCACCATTGATGAGATTACGCAGGTGAGAGAACGGTTCCCTAGAATCGCTCAACACTTGAAAGCTCCTTGCTATTTGCGCCAAAGAGCGGGTATTACACCCTACTGCCCTGAAGGGGATAGGTACTGTGGCCTTCCTGTTTGGAAATACGAAATCGACCAATATCAGAGAAAAAGCGTCTAGGCTAAACATCTGAAAATACTATGTAATTGGAATTCTGCACTTTTTTTGGATTTGTGGGTCTATTTTAGAGTATCTTGCCCGCCATGTTGGACCCTATTCATCTTTTTAAAGAAAGGCACGGTAGCCTTCGTTACTTCTTTGCCCCCATGGCGGGAATTTCAGATACCGTCTTCCGCCTTCTTATGCGTGAGTTAGGAGCTCAGTGTGTTGTTTCAGAGCTTTTGTCTGCCGAGGGTTTGATACGGGGAGGTCAAAGGACCCGAGACATGATGAGCTTTGATGAGCGAGAAAGACCCGTAGGGATTCAGATTTTTGGTCATCAGATTCAATCTCTCGCAGATGCTGCAAAAATTGTCGAAGCTGCAGGGGCCGATTTTGTGGATATCAATTTCGGTTGTCCTGTAAAAAAAGTTGTTTGTGATGGCGGTGGTGCTGCATGGATGAAAGATCCAGTAAAATTGGCAAAGTTATTAGAAACTGTGAAAAAAGGTTTAAGGATTCCGCTCACAATAAAGGTCCGAACAGGCTGGGACGATAGTTCTAAAAATGTCAAAGAGGTAGTTCAAATAGCAGCGAACAGTGGAGTGTCCTGGGTGGCTATTCATGGCAGAACTCGAGCACAAGGATACTCGGGTTATGCCGACTGGGAGCTTATTAGAGAGACGGCTATTCATAGCCCAATACCCATTATTGGAAATGGCGACATTGTCACTGCGGAGCTCGCGAAAAAGAGAATTGATGAAGGATATGCTCATGCTGTGATGATAGGTCGAGGAGCTTTAAAAAACCCATGGATCTTTCGAGAGATTTTGGGAGAGAAAATTGAAGCAAAAAACTTTTTACCATTGATTCAGCGTCATTTCGATCTTGCGATTGAGAAAAAAGATCGCCATAGAGCTTTCCTCTCTTTGAAAAAATTTCTCGCTTGGTATGCTGCTGGGTTCCCAAATTCAGGGAAGTTTAGGTTCGAGTTGTTTCAATTAGAAGATATCGACCAGCTTAGGAAACACGCGACCGATTATTTTTCTCAGTTACCTGAGCTTCAAAAAATAGACGATGGCCAACCCTTTCTCATGGGTGGTCATGGATGAAGCAAAGTCATTTAATCGATGTGTTGCCTTATTTGATCCAATAAGGTTACATGCAGTTTATGAGCAATGAAGTTATTCATAAAACTGTCGTTGTTGGACCTCTTCAATGTAACTGTTCAATTTTGATATGCCCCAAGACGCTAGAAGCGATTGTCATAGATCCTGGGGATGAAGCCGAAAAAATCATCAAAAATTTGGATCCTGGAGTAAAAGTAAAATATCTTTTACACACTCACGCTCATTTTGACCACATTGGTGCAACAGAAGCCATGAAAATGGCAACTCAAGCTACGGTGTGCCTTCATAAAGCTGATGAAATGATCTATCAGAATCTTCCCATGCAGGGGCGTATGTTTGGGATGTCTTTTTCGGAGGCTCCAGCAATCGAGAAATTTATTGAAGATAATGAAGAACTGAAATTCGGTGAGCAAAAGCTTGAAGTCATCCACACTCCAGGACACAGTCCTGGTAGTGTTTGCTTTCGACTCTCTGGTAGCGAAGAGCGAGTTTTTTCGGGGGACACTTTGTTTAGGCAGAGTGTAGGCAGATCCGATCTTTGGGGGGGCGATCATTCTCTTCTCATTCGTTCTATAAAGAGTCGTTTGATGACTTTAGACGACGAAATAAGGGTCTACCCCGGCCATGGACCTAGAACAAGGATCGGCGAAGAGAAAAGAAAAAATCCATTTCTGTAAAAGCTTTTCAATCAGGTATTGATTTAAGTAGTCTTGCAGCTGCTCTTGAAAATGCCAGTTTTCGAGACTGACGAGACTTACTTGATTTGGTGAGAATCTTTGGCAAATCATTTTCCGCAGCTTTGTTTTGTTCTTTTTTAAATCTTGCTTGGGCCTGTTTTATCCAATCATTCGGTGAAAGGCTAATGCCCGAAACTAAGCTTGCTGTTGTGACAAGGTTTTCTTGGGAGTGAGCTGCAGAGTAACCTTTAGCTGATGGAATCTCTACTGCCACTTGAGGAGTTTCAGCTAATAACCGAACATCAGATTGCCAGTTTTTTCGTTCTGCAGAACGATTTATCTGGACATTGTCCGCAACATCTTTTGCGAAAGGAAGACCTTTATTCAAATAGGATAGTTTCTGGTTTACAGATAAGAAGTATCTAAACCGTGGTTGAAATCCTCTGGCGTTGTAGTAGGACCAATATGGAATGGCGCCTTTTGGAGAGTTATCTTTCAAATCTCTCAGTATCCAAGCTGCATAAAGAAAAGCTTTTTCAGGATTTAGTAAATCTTTTGCCTTCGCAATTTTGAAATACTTTCGAAATTTCTTATTACGCATCCAATTTTTTCGTATTTGAACAATTCCAAATTCGCCCGCACTACCCTCGGGCAAATCTTCCCGAAAAGAAGTTTCCTGAGCCGCGATGGCGATGAGAAGGTTGGATGAGATATCAAATTGCCGAGCGGCTTTGAAAATTCCCACTGCATATTCAAGTTTTTTCGAGTCCGCTAGATTAGGTTTTGCAAGCTCGATATTTTTAGAAATTTTTATGATCTCGCCTACATCGTCAGGAGACAGATCCAGTCCGAAGCTCGCAGAACTAAGCCCAAGACCTAATAAAAAGGCAAAAATCGAAACTGATAAGCTGTTGACTAGAAAACCCATAAATCTTATGTCCCCTACTGATGCAACCTAGGGGCCGATATGAATGGTTCTAACCATTTGGAAATATGAGTGAAAAAAAGAAACGCCCAAAAGTAATTTGTTTAAACTTTTTACAGTGGACCGGATGGTATTCAGTTAGGAGAGGGCAAACAACCTAAGGGCGTTTTGAGTGGTAATTTCAGCAATCTTATCGATGGAAACTCCTCGTGCCGTCGCAATTACGTGGGCAGTGTGGGGTAGAAATGATGGCTCATTTTTTTTGCCTCGGTGGGGTACTGGGGCCAGAAAGGGGCAGTCGGTTTCGATGAGAAGGCGGTCTTCCGGAATTAATTTGGCCGTTTCTCTTAATGCTTCTGCGTTTTTGAAAGTAACGATACCTGAAAATGAAATGCTAAACCCTAATTTGATCGACTCTAGTGCTTCTTCAGAGGTTCCTGTAAAGCAGTGCATGACCCCCGTTCTTTTGGGAATCCCTACTTTTGAAAGCGAGGAGAAAAGATCTTGGAAGGCCTCACGGCAGTGAATAACCAAGGGCAAATTCCACTCTTTGGCAAGATTAACTTGAGTTTCAAACTGCGATATTTGGGCCCCTTTGCCGGCGAAGTTGTAATAAAAATCAAGTCCAGTTTCGCCAATTGCAACGCATTTATTCTTTAAATCTGAAGCTTCATAAAAATTTCGTATTGCGTTTTCACAGTTTGGAACTTTCTCGGCGTCGTGAGGATGCAATCCCAAAGTGAAATAAATATCCGGCGAGTTTGCTGCAAATTGTTCGTTGATTCTCCAACTCTCCTCATGAGTTGAGACCGTGATCATTTTGGATATGCCCTGTTCCTTAGCGCGCTCTAGGATCGCTGAAATAGGGGAGTGTTCAAGCATTCCTAAATGCGCATGGGTATCAATAAAGCTGGGTGTCACTTGCTTCATGCTTTAGGAATCTCAAGCCTTGGAAAAAGCGGTGCACTTTTTGTAACTTTAACAGATGTAGGCCCTTTACCCCATAAAAGTTGTGTCGCTAGGGGCGCTGCAACTTTGAGGTCGGACTCAGTTCCAAGATAAGCGATCGCCCGTTTTGCGCTTGTGGGTATAAATGGTACAAGAAATAGCGAAGCGATTCGAAGACTCTCATGACAGTGAAGTAGAACCTCTTCAAGCTTTTGTTTGTCTTTGGGATCTGTTGATTTAGCTAGCGTCCAAGGAGCATTATTTTCTACATACTTATTAACCCCAGAGATTAACTTCCAGATACTCTCTAAAGATTTTTGGTAACCAAAATGCTCCATCTCTTTGTGTGCTTGAGGAACCACTTCGCTGGCCAAAGTTTTTAATTCAGAACTTTCACTGAGCAATTTGGTTACTTCGATAGCATCATTTCCCATGTATTTAGGAATCATGTTGGTAACTCGGTTGATACAGTTACCAAAGTCATTGGCGAGATCTGCGTTGATTCTTTGATACATGATCTCTTTGGTATATTCTCCATCTAAGCCAAAGACGAACTCTCTAAAAAGAAAGAACCTCATTCCATCGATTCCAACTTCTTTAGATAGTGCAATGGGATCAATAGCGTTTCCTAACGACTTGCTGATTTTGCGATTGGAATCGGTAAGCCAACCATGAGCTACGATTTGCTTTGGTAGAGGTAATCCCAAAGCCATTAGGAAAGTAGGCCAATAAACTGCGTGAAACCTCAAAATATCTTTTCCGACAACGTGAATCGCTTCGGGCCAAAACTTTCTGAACTTCTCATCATTGTCCATAGGACCTAAAGCAGAAATGTAATTGGTTAAAGCGTCAAACCAGACATACACACGATGGCTTTTTGTAGCTTTGGGATCAGCTGGCATCGGGATACCCCAATCAATAGTGGTACGACTGATACTAATGTCCCTTACTTCTCCTTTTAAAAAACCTAGAACTTCATTTTTTCGACTCTCAGGGATAATAAAACTGGGGTTTTGCTCGATATGTTTGATCAAGGGCTCAACATACTTGGACATTTTAAAAAAATAGCTCTCTTCTCTTAAGTTCTCAACTGGGCGATGGCAATCGGGACATTTCCCGTCTGTAGCCTGAGTTTCGGTGCAATAAGCTTCACAAGGGATACAGTACAAACCTTCATAAGAGCTTAAATAAATATCCCCTGAATCCATAAGTTTTTTAATATACGCTTGAACTACTTTTTTATGGCGTTCCTCAGTGGTTCGAATGAAGTCATTGTATTCGATCCCGTAAACTTTCCAGGCCTCTA
>Ga0214923_10003478_pt1 | contig 19736 bp, 17 predicted proteins | sample LL1510_MetaG_FD_177993 | JGI IMG/M metagenome (GOLD analysis project Ga0214923, IMG submission 177993) | Freshwater microbial communities from Lake Lanier, Atlanta, Georgia, United States - LL-1510 | ecosystem: Environmental > Aquatic > Freshwater > Lake | place: USA: Georgia | collected...
CCGTTCCTAAAACATCTTTTCCTTGTTTTCCGGGGACTCCCTGGAAAATAGTAACAATTTTTTCATCTCGCTTTATTGTGATATATTTTTCAAGATTCCTAAAGTCAGCTTTTCCATCAGCCCCAATGACTACTCTCTGGTTGTGTGGGTGGTAGTATTTGATCCAACCATCCATTCCCTCTACCATTGGAACGCCCTTAGCAATAACTACTCTAACAAGTGGCTCTTTTATTTCACCACTTTTGATTTTTTTAAGTATTGATACAATCTCGTTAATTTTGTTAAAATCTATCAGTTCTGAAAACAACTTCGTATTATTCGTTAAATAATTATAAATTACCGTTGATTCAATTTGGCTAAAGTCCAATCCTACTGTGTTCAAATTTAAAAATGCTTCCATATTATCGGAGGCAATTTCAACTTTCATATGGGAGAATGGGTCTGAACTCTGTGGATTCCCTTTTGCTGCGTTTTTAGCGTCTTCTGCTGCCATTTCCTCTACTCTAATTTAATTTATATATTTGAAAAAAAATAACCAAAAGTAGAAGCTAATCCAGGTACTCCCGGAATCTGCTTCCAAATAGGCAATGTATCGCCATGTGATAAGAGTTTTGTAATTTCCATCTCAAAAGGCTTATTCAATTGATTTAGCCTAGTAGCCAATTCAATAGTTTCCTTTTCAGGGATGACTATATCCCCTTTTCCATGAACTAGACTCACAGATGAAAAAATCTTCTCCACATAATTTATCGGCGATAAATACTCCATTAAAGACTGAGATTTTTCTCGAAAATCCTCAAAAAGACTTTTTCTGAATTCTTTTCCGTTCTCAATACCATTTAAAAGAATTTCTTCCTTTTTTGAGAGGTACTTTAGAATTGCAGGAGCTTTTGCTGAATTACCAGTTCTTTTTAATCCATTGTCCATAGCGGCTTCATAGAAGTAAATTTTTAAATTTTCAGAATCTTTTTCAAAAAAACTTATATAATTGTAAAAGAATATACAAGTTCCGTAATTATCAAGTTCAAAATTTTCTAAAACATGTGGAATTGTTGTTTCAAAGTTAGAATAGGTTCCTATCGTTGCAATCGCCTTGATTTTTTTAGATATTTCGGGATTTGTAATGGAAATCATACCCATTCCTCCGCAAAAGCTTACAGAAAAGAATCCAACTCTTTCATCTAAAAACATATCACTTCTTTCTAAAAGAGTCTCGAGTGTAATGCCAACTGAATCTAGGGTTTCAGGAACAATTTTTAACTCTGTTACCTCAGTAACCTCGGGTAGAATAGTTGTATATCCCATATTTGTAATAATATAAGCTAAGTTGAGAATACGTGGATCTTCGATACCCATTTTGTTCATTCCATGAAGAACAATTACACCTGGTAGTTTTTCTCCTAGTTTGTCTTTGGGATGTAAAATTTTTACTCTTAAGTGTTTATCATTTATTTTCGTGGGGAAGAATTCTTCTCGAATTGAAAATAAATTTTGACTGGGAGTTTTTAAGAAACCTGAAAGAAAATGTAATCCCTTTAAATAGCTATTGATACTCATAAAATAAAATTCCTATTGTTATTGTCAGACGTTTTATACTAACAAATATTTATTACTTATTAGTTTAGAATTATGTATTCAATTTATATTCAAATTCATCAAGAAATAAATGTTGGCCTTGTTATTCATAAAATAGTAATTTTTTTCTTTAATTTATTGGATAAAATCAGTGTCGTATGATTTTATCCAATAAATATTATTTTATAAAATGGAATTTATTATTTCCTTTTGACACAGCAATTTTTAAGGATGAGAGTGCAGTCTTAAACCACTCGTCATGACTTTTGATTGTGTCTAAACGTTTTGATGACCCAATGCATATCTCTAAAGAAGTGTCTTCATTTATAAGTTCACCTAAAAACATTCCTATATTATTTTCTAATAATTCTATTGAATTTGAATCAATAATGAAGCTATATGTATCATCATTGATCCTAAAGATTTCTATTTTTTTCTTAATTAATTTTTGTAATTTTAAGCTAAGTAAATTAGAAAAATTACTAATATTTTTTATATTAAAAACTTTTATTAAAAAAAGGGTATTGGAAGAATTATTATTAAAGTCTTTTATTAAATTCTCTTGAAAGGATTCAGGTTGTATTTCTTCATTTTCTTCTTCCTCTAAATTTTGATTAGAGAAATAAGTTTCATGAAAAAAAGATGAGAATAATTTAATTTCCTTCCAAATCAAATTAATATCATTGTTTTGTATAGGATTAAAAAAATTAAATTTAATTGCTCCAAAAATTTGATTTCCATATATGAGGGGTAGTACGGCATCTGATTGTGTTGATGAAAATGCACCTAATTTTTTAATTAAATATTTTATAATATCTTCAGAAAGATCAGATTTTTCATTATTTTTATCATAGTCATATATATTATTTAATCTTTTCTCAATATAACGCACGAATGTATCATTTTTAAGAAAATAAAGTGAAATGCTTCTTACTTTAGTTGTCTCATTTAGTTTTTCTATAAATTCCCTACAAATGTTTTCAACATCTAATAGTTTCATTTTATATACTATGTCAAAGTTTACAGTAGTACAAACTTTATTATCTTTTGAACTACTATCATTATAAGAAGTATTAGAGGTTATTGTAGAAGAACTTGAATTATTGGTTTGAGACTGCTGGTTGTTAATATCAGGGGTTTGAGGAATTGTATCAATTGAAGTTACTGAAGAAAATGTTGTAGTATTAGAATCTATATTTTTTGAGCTTTCTATTTTTATTTCTTCTGAAGTTGAGTTAATTTCATGGGGTAAACTTTCTTCATATGAAAATTCTGTTTCTACATTTGATCTATAGCTATTTCTTTTGGGAAATAAGTGTACAACTAAAAGTAAACTACCAAGAGATATCGAAAAAAAGATTGAACCCCAAATAAAAACTTCGGTTTGTGAGACCGAACCCTGTGGGGTCTTTGAATAGAGGGAGTATGAGCTTGAGAAAAAAAATAGAAATGAGTATAAAGCTTTCATTGATTTTTTATTAGTCTCTTGAATCCTGTTTATATACCTATTGTCTTGGTAACCCTCTCAATTCAACAGATTTTCTAAAAAAGTAAGAATCAATGAAATTATACAAAGAACTCGCAGAATATTATTATGAAATAGAAAAAGTTGGTAGAAAGTTTGAAGATGAAATAGAATTTTTAGGAAAATTGTTTAGTAAGTATAGTATAAAATCAATTGTAGATTTGGGATGTGGGAGCGGGGAACATGTTTTCGCTCTATATAAAAAAGGATTTGAAATATGCGGTATAGATATTTCTGATAATATGATAGATATCGCTAAAAAAAGGTATCCTGATTGTAATTTTCAGTTAGCCGATCTACAATCCTATAAAATTGAAAAGCTAGTTGACGCTATTATTTGTATGTTTGGTACTTTTAACTATATAATTAAAGATGAGGATATTATAAACTCGCTAAAAAATATTAGGGATAATATTCATCCTAAGGGAATTTTAGTTTTAGAGATATGGAATTCCTCCCCAGTTAAAAAAATTAAACGAAAAGCCATTGCTCCTGTAAGTTTGAGTAAGGTCGGAAATGTTATGATAAAACGAAATAGAGGATTTCGTGTTTCTAACAATTCAGATGAAGTAAATAATCTAGTTGAAGTGAACTTTATATTTAATTTAAATCAAGAAATTGTTAAGGATAGACATTTAATGAGAGTATTTTCATTTTCTGAGATAGAAAATTTATTAACACTTTCTGGATTTAATGTAGTACATAATTATAGTAATGTCAGAATGGAAGTTTTTCAGGAAAGTGCTGGAAGAATGATTTTAATTTGTAAAAGGAAAAAATGAGAAATAGTATTAATTTTTCTAGTTCGATATTTATATATTTTTTTATTATAAATTTATCCTTTTTTGTAGTACTAATTTATATAGAAGATATTTATATATTCAGACAAATTGAGAAAATCAATGAAATAGCATTTTTAGTATATATAGGTAGAGTTTTAATTGCTATTTCATTTTCATTGATGATATCCGTTATTTTATATTTATATGTGTTTAATTTTACTAAAAAATTAAAAGAATTTGATGTTTTAATATCAAAATGGGGAAGGGGCGAAAATATTGAGGATTTTAATTATAGTACAGATTTAGAATATAAAGAAATTAATAATTTATATAGGGTTTTTTTAGATTCCTATAATAATAATTTAGAAAGGCAGATGAATTATAATACAATACATTCATCAGACATAAAAAATAATTTATCACATAAAATTTTACCTAATATTTTCGAGTTAAAGCTAACACCCATTAAAAATTTAGATATTTCTATTTTACCAAATAAAAGTAGTAGTACATATTTTGATTTATTGGATATAATTGAGACTAATAAAGGATGTATTGTATGTTTAACAGGGTCTCCAATTAATGATTTAAATATTTCAGTTTATAAATTAAAAATTCAAGCTACACTATCTCTAATCAAGAGTTTTGCTGGAATTTTAAATGAAGAGTTGTTTTATGAAATATTCAGTAAAGTGTTAAATTATTCAGAAAAAATGATTAATTTAACACTATGTTATATTTCCAAGGAGGATGGTAAGGTTATTTATCATCAATATCAAAAAAATAAAATTTTATTTATTAATAATAATAATGTAGATTTCTTATTTAATTCAAATGAAGAGTTTTTATCCACTAGTATAAAGAATTCAAATCCGATTGGATTAGAATTTAAATTAAATAATTATATATTAATCATTTCAGATAGAATTAGATTACTCAAAGAATTTTTAAATGACGAGTATTTAGGATTTATAAAAGATAATTTACAATTAAAAGTGAATGAAATAAAGTCATCAAAGGACTTACTTATAAAGTTAGTAGAGATTATGGAATCATGGCAGGGTAAAAATAGTAACTCAGGTAACATTTATGATTATCTATCTTGTATTGCGATTAGGAAAAAATAAAATATTATGTTAAAATTAGATAAAATATATAAATCATACTCAACTCCAGAAGGAGATTTACCAATACTTATTGATTTAAATTTAGAGATTACTGCTGGAGAGTTTGTAGCAGTGATGGGTCCATCTGGGTCTGGAAAATCTACATTCTTAGGTATTGCTGCAGGATTAGATCGACCGAATCGAGGAAGAGTTTTTATAGATGGGGAAGAAATTTCATCAAAACCAGAGGCAGAATTAGGTAAAATGCGATCTGAAAAAATAGGTTTTATTTTTCAAAATTTCCAACTAATTAAGAACTTAAGTGCCTTAGAGAATGTTGCATTGCCATTAATAATTTCAGGTAGATACAAGGATAAAGAGATTAGAAATCGTGCGATGGAATTATTAAAGAAAGTATCACTAGAAGCAAGATCAAACCATTTACCTGCACAATTATCAGGTGGCGAAGAACAGAGAGTAGCCATTGCTAGAGCTTTTATAAATAATCCAAAAGTACTATTTGCGGATGAGCCCACAGGAAACTTAGATTCAAAAAATGGTGATTTAATTATGAATATGCTTCTAGATCTAAATAGATCAATGGGATCAACTTTAATTATTGTAACTCATGACTCAGCAGTAGCAGATTATGCAAGTAGAATTTTAGAAATGAGAAATGGTATCTTATCAGAAAGAGTAATGAAAAAAGATATTGTATTACAAAAAAAGAAAAGTATAGCTAAGAAAAAAGAGTCAAAGAAAAAATGAAATTATCTTTTCAATTAGAATTAATTAAAAAAAACATAAATTTATTTTCTTTTTCTTCTCTATCCTTTATTCTTTCAATAGTAATTGGAGTAGGGTCTGTTACAGGAATTAATTCATATAAGAATACACTTAAGTCCTCAATTTTGAAAGAATCTAGAAATCTAATGGGAGCAGATTTATTATTTGAATCATCTCGAAAATTAGATGAAAATCAATTAAAATTTATATCCGATAATCTTCCAAAAGATTCGAATATCACTTTTACTGTTCAGTTTATTTCAATGTTAGAATCAAAAAAAAGTAATGATTCTGCAATTACAATGGTAAAAGCAAATTCCATTCTTTTTCCTTTTTATGGAGAGGTTGGAACTATACCTCAGAATATATACAAAAATATTGGAAATAATCAGATATTATTAGATGAAAGTATTACAAAAAATTTAGATATAAAAATTGGGGATGTAGTTAAATTAGGGAATATTCAATTCGAATTAATTGGATTTATATCTAGAGAACCATTATCTGGCTTAGGTGGATTTTCAGGGATGGCCCCAACTTCAATTATAAATATAAATAGTTTAAGTAGCACTGGATTAGAACAGAGGGGAAGTAGAATTAGATATAATTATTTCGTAACAATTCCAGAAAAATTAGATTCATTCGAAATAAAGAAAAACCTATTTAGTAAATTTATTAAAGAAGATATCACCATTATCCATCATACAGAAGTAGGATCAGGAACACAAAAATTTATATTTAATACCCTTGATTATATGACACTTTTGGGATTATCCGCATTTTTTCTTGGAGCAATTTCAATTTTAATTACCGTTCGAACAAGACTACAAAGTAAAATTACAGAGATAGCTATTTTAAAATGTTTGGGGGCAAATTCATTTTTCTCTATAAAAATATTCTTATCTGAAATTATGTTATTATCATTTATAGGAAGTGTACTTGGTATATCAGCTGGTTATCTAATTCAATTCATTATTCCGGATCTTACAAGCTCTGAATATCTTTCTAAAATAAATCCAAGTTTAGATTTTATTTCATTAATATGGGGTTTTTTGATTGGATTAGTTGTACCATTTACACTTACTATAGACTCAATCTATGCTATTGTAAAACAAAGTCCATTAGGTGCTATACGAAGTGAGACTGAAAGTAAAGTTAAGTTAAAATTAAATTCAAAAAAAGTCTTATCATTTCAAGTATTCACTATTTATATTTTATTTTTTATTATTTCTTATATTGAAACATATCAAATTCTTAAGGCCATAATATTGAGTTTAATATTAGTATTTCTTCCTTTGACTTTATATCTATTATATTTTTCATTTAGATCTCTCGGAAAATTTATTTCTAGTTTCGGATTTGTTTCAGGATCAGTTCGCTTGATTTTGGGGAAAATCTCAAAAACTGGTAGTGGATTATCCTTACCAATTATAGGAATTGGAAGTTCTTTAACTATTTTGTTACTTTCTATTGTAGTACGAGCAGGTATAATTAATTTAGGTGGTTGGGATGTAGCTGAAAATCGACCTAATATGTTTATTATGGATATTAAGCCCGATCAACTTGAAACTATAACTGAAACTTATAATAAATATGATATTAAAGAAAAATATATATCGTCTATGATAAGTGCTAGGCTTAAAAAGATAAATAATAATGAACTTAAAAAAGATGATATAGATTTAGATGCTATGAATAGGGACTGGAAATCTACTGCAAAAACAAGGGAGTATTTCTTATCAATTAGAAATGAATTATATAGTACAGAAGAGATTTCTTCAGGAATTTTTTGGAATGAGATGGCTATCAATGAAATCTCTGTTGAAAAAGATTTTGCTAAGGCATTAGGAGTAAGAGTAGGGGATACCTTAGAGTTTGATATTCAAGGTATAGGGGTCTCAGGAAAAATAACAAACATAAGGGAAGTAAATTGGTCAGATATGAAACCAAACTTTGTTGTTATTTTTTCTAATGGGGAACTTAACAATGCTCCCTCACATTATATCTCATCATTTTATATTAGTGATTCCAAAAAAAGATATGAAATTCAAAAAGAGTTAGTCAGAAAATATCCTAATTTAACTATTTTTGATATCGAAAAAACTATATCTAGTTTGAATTCAATTTTTGAAAAAGTTAATTCAATTATAAATTTGATGACTTACTTTATTTTTTCATCCTCTATTTTATTATTATTTTCTTCATTGTATTTGCAGGAAAAAGAAAGAAAACAGGAAACAGCACTTTATAAAATAGTAGGAGCAACACCAACTTTTTTAAGAAAAATATATTCTATCGAAGCTATAGCCGTTTCTTCTTATTCTTTTATTTGTTCTCTGATTCTAGCATTAATCGCTAACTATTTTATATCAAAAGATATATTAGGAATTAATTATAAAATACCTATATTAAGCTTCTTATATGTATTCATTTCTTCAACTTTTGTAATACTAGCAGTATATTTATTATCCATTCAAAATATTATAAATATACCTCCAAAGAAATATTTATACAGTGAATAATAGGAGAAGTAAAATTGAACTTTGGTCAAAGTGATATTTTAATAATTTTTATTTATTTATTTTTTGTCACAATAGTTGGTTTGTACTTTAGTAAAACTAATAATACCAAAGATTTTTTCCTTGCTAGTAATAATATTCCTTGGGTTTTTATTATGTTTTCAATAATAGCAACTGAAACTTCTAGCTTAACTTTTTTAAATGTTCCTGGAATTAGTTTTAAGTCTGATTTTTCATTTTTACAAATAGCCTTAGGTTTTATAATTGGAAGAATTATAGTGTCATACTTTATTCTTCCTTTTTATTATCAAAATTCTTATATATCAGTATATCAATGGATTGGAGATAAATTAGGCAAGGATACTCAAAAATATACCTCAAGTGTTTTTTTAATCACTCGAGTTTTAGCTGATGGAGTAAGACTTTATGCAACATCCATTCCTATAACTTTTATATTAAAAGGATATTTGGGGGAATACTTTACGGATCATCAAATAAGCATTATAACTTTATTTATTATAACATTTACAACTATAATTTATACAGTCTATGGTGGATTTAAATCTGTAGTGATAACAGATACAATTCAATTTATAGTTTATATTGGTGGAGGTATTTTTGCTTTATCATTTTTACTTATAAATATTAATACTTTGAGCCTCACTGAAATAATTGAGAAAGGACTCGAAAGTAAGAAATTTACTATATATCATGGATTTGAAGGTGATTTTTTTACATCTCCGTATTTTTTTCTAAATGGTATACTAGGAGGAGTATTAATATCTATAGGCTCACATGGAGTGGATCAAATGTTCGCCCAACGTTTATTAGCCTGCGGTAGTTTAAGTGATAGCCGAAAAGCACTTATTGGATCTGGAGTACTTGTATTTTTTCAATTTTTATTATTTTTATCCATAGGATTTTTGCTTTTTATTTTTTATAATGGAGAGAGCATTCCTCAGGATAAAGTTTTTTCAAAATATATTATAGAAAATATCCCCTCCCCAATAACTGGACTTTTAATTGCGGCCGTTTTAGCGAGTGCAATGTCAACTTTATCCAGCTCTATCAATTCAATGTCATTGTCATTTTTAATTGATTTTTTAAAAGGAAATACAGAAAGTTCCAGCTTAAGAGATTCAAGAATTGCAAGTATTTCTTGGGGAATTGTATTATTTTTTAGTTCTCTTTTGCCCTATTTCCTATCTGAAAGTATTACTGGAGGATTGGTGGATTTAGGATTAAAGATAACTTCTTTTACTTTTGGACCTTTAATAGGACTTTTTATATTAGCTAGAAGTAGTACTTTAATTCAATTTTCTGCTAAACATTTAGTATCTGCTCTTTTTATTACAATTCTTTTAACTATAACTATAACTTATACCACCAAGCCAGCATTAGGACTTATTATTCCTATGGGCTTAATAATATTTTTGGTGATTTTGGAGTTAGTTAAATTTAAGCTAAAATTTTCTCAGCGTAGAGCTTAGCCTGTTGAGTCTCTTCTAATATTTGAAGATCAACATGGTTAAATAATTTTTGCATTACCATAACACCTTTCATAAGTGTAGTGGCAGAAGTATATTTTTTTAATAGCTCTGTTTCTAGATCTACATCTTTAATTTTATTTATTATCTGAAGTTCTAACTTTTTATCAATAATCTGACAGGAGACAAAAACACTATTACCGTCTCCATATTTTGCTGCATTCTCAATTGCTTCAATTGTTGCAATACTTACATCTACTAGATCATCTTCAACTACATTGTTAACTTTTAAAAAAGACTCCAGCCTAGATCGGACATATTGAATAGGAGAAAATTCAAATGCTCCAAAGATTTCATAGCTATCCTTATTCCATGATTTATTTAATATGGAGCTAATGGGACATAGCTCTCTAGGATCATTTTTGCTGGGTTCCAATACTTTTTCATCTTTTAATATAGCAAGACAATTCTCTATATTTTTCATAGTTACATTAGCTTGGGTTTTCCCCTCTTTTTTAAATTCCATCTTAACCCATGATAAATAATCAGCGGGATAACCGGATAAACCACTAGGTAACATTACCTTAATGTAATCTAAGATCTCGATTTCTTCTTGAGATAAGGACATACTTTGTCAATCTTAACTATGATTTTTATTATGTAAAGTCTTAAATCTAAAGTTAATATTTTAAGGCTAATTTTGTAATAATTTATTTATAAAATTGCCTAAAAGCCTCATAGGCAACTACCGCAACTGCATTCGATAAATTTAAACTCCTAACTTTTCCTGGCATGGGGATAAAAAGTTTCTGATTTTCAGGAAAACTCTCTAAGATGTTTTTAGGAATTCCGGTTGTTTCCTTTCCAAAAACAAGACAAACATCGTTCTGAAAAATAACATCCGAATAACGGGTTTTTCCGAATTTTGTAATCAAAAAAATTTTTTCTTTAGTTATGGTTTCTAAAAAAGTCTCCCAATTCTCATAAGTGGTCAAATTCAAATGTTCCCAATAATCTAGTCCAGCCCTTTTGACTGCTTTTTCGGATAAATCAAAGGCTGGTTTTCCTATAATTGAAAGACTTGCTTCGAGCCCTACACAGAGCCTTGCGATATTTCCTGTATTGGGAGGAATCTCAGGCTCGAAAAGGGCGATATGAATCAATTATTTCTTATTGAGCTTAGTTTTGAGGAGTAGCCCAAAGCTAGAAACATGACTTACTGATTGGTCTGAGATATAAGACTGATAATCCATCTTTTCTTTGGCTTCTTTTGCTTTAGAAATAGAAGCGGCTATTTGTTTTTTTGAGGGATTGATTTCAGTGATAAATACTTCTATTGTATCCCCTGCTTTATATTGGGAGGAGAGGGGAGTTCGGGGAGGAAGACCGCTTTCTTTATTATTCACTAATCCGTGGAAATGATCATTAAATTTAACGAACATTCCAAATGGTTTGATGGAATCGATGGTAGCTGTTAGAATATCCCCCTCTTTGAGTGGAATATTTTTTGACCAAGGGTCATCTAAACTATCTTTTAAGGAAATGGATATTTTATTGTCCTTCCATTCTAAGTCTAAGATTCTACCTCTAACCACCTGACCTATTTGGAATTCTTTGTTTAGGTCAATGTTTTTTTTAAAGCTGGCTTCACTTGAAGGAACTAGTGCATCAAAGCCATTCATATCTACTATCATACCGAAGGGATGGATTGATTTAATAGTACAGGTTACAAAAGAGCCTTCCTTGATTTCTCCTTTCAATATTTCTTTTTTCAATTCCTTTTCAGTATCAGAGAGTTTTTTGGATGAAAGTATTATTTTTTTTGACTTAGGGTGGACCTCATGTACTACAAATTTAGAGCGGACTCCATTTAAACTCTTACTTTTTATACTAGGATCAATTTGGGAGTAGGGACAGTATGCAGTAAATTCACCAATCTTGACCTCATATCCCCCCTGTGTTTCAATAGAGTACTGTCCCCAGATCGGAATTTCCCTTTCTAATGCAATTTGGAGATTATCTTGATTGATGTCCGATCCAGCTAGAGCTGTTGTAAAATAATAATCTCCATGATTTTCTCGTAGGTAGAAAACCTGAATCTCACTTTTTTCCTGGGGTGGTTCAATTCCTACGAATTCTTCTGTTGAAACAATCCCTTGGGTATTATCTAGAGTTCTTATAAACACAAAATCATCTCGGAGATTTGTTACTTTTGCAGTGTGCCTAGAACCGACTTCTAAGTTTTTTCTCTTTTTAAAACTTTCTTCTAAAAGACTGGCAAAGTCATATGTTTTTTTGGGTTTCATTTTTTCTCCGATATGGATTGCTCTCTATTCACCATTTACAACTCTATAATATGAGATTTCAATTGATATTTAGAAGGAAACAATAAAATGGATTGGATGAATTCTTTTCTTAGGAAGGCTAAGAAATAAAAAAAGCGAATAGATTTAAATCCATTCGCTTTTAGGAGAGTATGTTGTTAGTTAATTATCGAGTTGCGATAGAAGTTTGAGGTAAGGAATCTACACTTGCAGATAATTGTTTGTATGAATTAGCTTCTTCTTCTAGGAAATCAGCTCTCTTAATAAGTTCTCTTTTTTTGATATCCTGAGAAGAGGATTTACCACCTCTAGCTAATTCGGCCATCTCTCTTAATCTTTCAGATTCTTTGTGCTTCTGTGAAGCAATGTTAATAAAATATCTATTGATAGCTGTTTTTTGCTCTTTTGTAACCGCACCTTCTACTAATGCTTGCTCTAAGAGTCTTGTTTCGGTGTCTTCGCTTACTGCTGAAAGGGAAGTAATTGCTAAAGCTATTAAAAGAATTGAAGTTATTTTAGATAATGATCTCATTTTTTTAATCCTAATTGTATTTCTGATAATTGTTATGCATAAACCGTGCCACTTTTTAAATCTTTCAAATGTGTGAAAAAACGAAATTTTCAAAGAATTATGCTTAATAAATCAGCAAAATTTGAGTCATAAATGGATTTTGATTAAAATTAAGGCTTATTTCTTGTGCCAAAAGGATTGAAATTAATCCAAGAGGGTGAATTTTCATCTTCAATTAGTTCATCTTCTTCGATAGGGAGATCTTCTTCTGGAACAGTAACACAAAAATTTAAAGAAATTACTAAAAGAAAAATTAAAACTTTTTTCATGGGAATTGTGGTATCAGTGATTGAGGAAATTTAGGGGAAAAATGCAGATTTTTTCAAAAGAATAAAACTGCATTTTTATAAACAGAGAATATTTTGAATGATTATTCTGCTCCCGCTTCTTTTAGACTAGCGATTATATCCTTGAAGTTTTTTTCCATAGCATAATTCAAAGCGGTTCTATCTTTATTATTAGAAGCATTTACATCAGGTTTATTTTTTAAGATAAATTTTACAGTTTCCAATCTACCTTCATAGGATGCCCACATGAGTGGGGTAACGCCTTTATCATCTCTGGTGTTAATATCTGCCCCTTTTTCGATTAAAAGTTGAGCGGTTTGAAGATTGTTTCTTCGAAGGGCAATTGTCAAAGAGGTCTTACCATTGTCACCCTTAGCGTTTATATCAGCTTTATTTTCTAACAGTATATTTATAATATCAACATTTCCATTTCCAGCGGCAATCATTAAGGGTGTTAAATCTCTTACTCTACCATTAGGATCACCCCCATTTTTCAATGCTCTTTTTAATCCTCCAATATCTCCATTTACAATATTTTTAAATATATCTTCATTTGAATTGAGGGAATATTTGGGTTGTACTTTATCTTCTTCCTTTGTATCTGCAGCATTTAAAATTAATGGTAAGATACTCAGAAAACTGATCAAAAATAAGGTTACTCTGCTCATAGTAAAAATTCTCCTAAATAATAATACTATTATCGTTTTTTATAGAATGATACTTCTTTTTTTTAACTGTTATACTAATTTTCATTACTCCTATTGATACAAAAAAAAATTGAGAGGTAAAATAATTAAAAATTCTTATTTTGAAACACAACGAACATAAAAAATATTTGTTTTAGAGGAATAAAACGATTCTAAATTACCCATGTTTATATTGTATGCATTGCTTGGATCTTCCTCATGAGTTGTTGAAGACCAGTACTCACAACAGGGAGTTGTCATTAGAGACTTGGTTTTTAAGTCGAATCCATGCTTTAATTCGCTTTTCAACGGCAGTCTCATTCCTAAATTTCTACAGTAGGTCATAGCAGAATACCAATTCATTCTTCTAATCTCAGATGCCTGCCAGTTTAAACCATTGGAAAAAAATAAAGAGATAGAGACTGGAACTGAAATTGTTTCCTTGACCGCTTGTTGGGATGAGCTGTTAGTTTGAGGAATTATTTCAGTTTTGTTTCCTGTGTCTTTTTTAAACTCTACGGTAACTATTTCCTTTTTTTCTGTGTTTGTTAATCTCAGGAGTAGATTTTCTGACTCATATCCTTCTAGGTTTAATTTGAAACTATAGACTCCTTTTTCAATTCTTGAATCACGCAAGGGAGTTGTTCCTTCAATCTTACCTGATTGAAGATTGGTAACTGTTGCTCCTGGAGGAATAGAATCTATAATAAATGAGTACTTAGGTGTTTCTAAAACAATTTTGTAAACCAATACAGCTCCAATTCCCAAGCCCAATAATAGAAAGGCAAACACCAAGCCCCAAGAGAGTTGGAAATTAGATTCTCTAACAGGAATTAAATTAAATTTTGTGCCAGCTACTTCCAAAAGATCTCTCTCAAAATCCCCTGCTGTCTGGTATCTTTTTTTTCTATTTTTATTACATGCTTTTTGAATTATTTTTTCAATTTTATCAATTGATTTTAAAAATTCAGGATCGGGTTTATCTGTTTTGTTTTTAATTGTTTCTAAGAGGCTAGGCAGATTTTCTTTTACCTGTTTAATCATTATAGATAAACCTGTATCACCTTTAAATGGAAGTTCACCTGCGAGAAGTTCATATAACATAATTCCCACTGAATAAACATCGCTCCTTCCATCTATATCTTTTAATCCTTGGCATTGCTCGGGACTCATATAATTTGCAGTACCCATTGTCATACGTGTTCTAGTGATCGATGCATCTGATGTTTTTGCTATACCAAAATCAACAATTATAGGTTCTCCGTTTGATCTAAACATAATATTTGCAGGCTTAATATCTCTATGAGAGAAGAGATCATTTGTATGACAGTAGTTTAATGCATCTAAAATTTTTGCTATAATTTCTAATGATTCTCTAAATGGAAACTGAACTTTTTTATCTTTATACTTTTTAACTTTTTCTGCTAATGAACCACCGGAGGCATATTCCATAATATAGTAAGGTCTTTCATTACATATCCCCACATCAATTATTTCAACTATATTACTATGCTTTAGCTTTGCAGGAACCCTGGCCTCTAGTAGAAATCTCTCTCTAATTTCCTCATCATTAGAAATATCTTCATTTAATATTTTTACAACTATCTTTCTTTGAAGAGTTGTTTGATCCCCTAAATATACACTTGCCATCCCTCCTTTCCCAATTTTTTTTTCCAAAACAAATTTAGGGGAGAGATGTTGGTTTAACATGTCTATATCAGAATCTTTTTTGTCATACTTTGGGTTAGATCCTGTAAGACTATTTCCACATTCTCCACAGAATTTAATCTTTTCAGCATTCTCAAAGCCGCAAAAAAAACACTTCATTCTAAAAAAATTAAGATAATCCTTTTAAAAATTCTCTGTACTGATCTGGGGATAAGAGGAATTGTACCTCATCTTGATTAAATCCTGTTACTTTAATCATCCATGAAGAATATGCATCTTTATTAACCAAAGATGGATCTTTTTCAACAGATGGATTAACTTCCGTAACCTCTCCGCCGATGGGTGCATAAACATCTTCAGCCGCTTTAACTGACTCTAATGTAACACAGCTTTCATTTTTATTGAATTTTTTTCCAACCTTTGGTAGTTGAATAAATACAAGGTCACCCAATGCATTTTGAGCGAAATCTGTGATTCCTATTAAAGCAGAGTTTCCTTCTATCTTAACCCATTCATGTTTCTCAGTATATTTTAAATCATTTGATACATTCATAAAATCACCTATTTGTTTTTCTTAACACTTCCTTGTATAAAATTTCCTTTTTGTATTACAGCTTTTTTTCTTTCCCCTCGAATTTCTACTAAAAGATGATCTGAGTTTTTTATATCATCTTTGATGACCAGGGCTAGACCGATACCTTTTTTCAAAGAAGGGGAGTATGTTCCTGAGGTTGTGGTTCCTACTTCTTTTCCATTAGGAAGAAAGACTGAAAAATGTTCTCTTAGCACTCCAGGCTCATCCAAATAAATTGCAATGATATCAACCTCACTCCCATTTTTTTTCTCTTCGATAATTTTTTCATATTGGAAAAATTTAATTGGCTTTTCTTTAACTATCCACCCAATTCCTGATTCTGCGGGAGAGCGAATTGAACTCAACTCATGTCCATATAGTGGATATCTTGCTTCAATTCTCAAAGTATCTCTTGCACCCAAACCAACTGTTTTTAAACCAAACTGATTTCCAAAATCTACTAACTCTCTCCAAATTTTTACACCAGTATCATTTGTTGAATAAATTTCAAAACCATCCTCACCAGTATATCCAGTTCGTGAGACAATTATCGTTTCACCCTTGAAATCTATTTCTTTAAATGCGTAATATAAAATATCTGATAATGAAGTATTTAAGTATTTAGAAAAAATTTCATCAGCCTTAGGTCCCTGTAATGCAATTTGGTGCCAGTTACTACTCTGATTTGTTATTTTAATACCCGGATTGTATTTTAATAGGTGAGTGAACACACTTTCATAGTTTGAAGCATTGGAACATATCATATACTTCTCTTCGTGGAATTTATAGATAGTTACATCATCAACTAATCCCCCGCGTTCATTGAGAATGGCGTTGTATTGAACTTGGCCGTTTTTTATGCCACCAACTAGATTGCAGGTTACTTTTTCTATAAAAGGGAGTAAAATATCCCTTTTTCCTTCAATAAAAATTTCACCCATGTGGGAAACATCAAATAATCCCGCATTTGTACGAGTTGATAAATGCTCATCCACTATACCAGTATATTGAACTGGCATGTCCCATCCACCAAAAGGTACCATTTTAGCGTTTACTTCTCTATGATAGGAGTTTAGAGGTGTTTTTTTTAGAGAATCCAAAGCCTGCCTCGTTTCTTTTTTTACCAGTTTTCTCTTTATTTTTTATTTAAAAAGAACTTTTCATTTCCTGCCGATGCCTGCCAGAATTTCTCCCTTGGAATTGGGACTGATTCTAACAACCCAATCCCAAATTATTGTTTCCACAGTATTTTGAGATGTATAAAATGTAGTTTTGAACTCATGAATGGGATTTTGGTAAACATTTGATTGAAAGCTCTGAATCTCAGAATAAGAAGTCTCACGAAAAAATAAGCTCCAAAGATTTTTTCCAATGCATTCTTGGTATGAATAACCAGATAGTTTTGAAAATCCTGGATTGATAAATAAAATCATTCCCTCCCTAGTTGTTTCTACATAAAGTAAAGATATACTTTGAATTAGCGGTTCATCTCTAAGTCTATCCCGAAAAAGACTTTTTGTAGATATGAGTCTATATAGGTTAATTGATATTTGGTTTTGAATTACTTCTAAAGTAGGAGAATATTCAAATTTTTTTTCATTCCAGAAGAGGATACAATTTCCAAGAAATAAGGATTTATATATGAATGGTAATGAAATTATTTCTTTGCTTCCTGCGGCGACTTCTATTTGAGAGCAAATTTTTCTATTGAAGTTTCCATATTTCAGATTAAAAAGTGATGTATTTCGTTCGAGGTTTTGATTATTTGAATCAAATGAATCATCGATAAATGAAATACCATTTAGATCTCTTCCAATTATTGTGTATATTTCATTCATTTTATTAATAAAGCCTGCATTAGATACAGTAGTAAATGAATTTGAAATAGGGTCATAAAGATTAATTAATAAACAAGAGTTAGAGAAAAAATAATGTATTTCTTTTGCAATTGTATTGCAGAGATCTTCTTCCTGTATTGCCTCAAGAAATTTATTAGAAGTATAAGTTAAATGTAATAATTCATTTTTATAAAATTCATTATTTTCATCCTTAATTTTTTTAGATGAAATATCTCTAAATGTGATAACAACACCTTTCTTAGATAAATCATTTATTATAGGTGACACGTCATATTCTACATAAAAATAAGTTCCATCCATTCTCCAAAAAACTTCTTGTGGTATTGAATAATTTTTACCCTCTATTAATGCTATAAATATTGGATGGTTAGAGAAATCTTCTTGTTCTTCAGATAAAGATGATTTTATAAAACTATTATAATGTAATCCTTTTAATTCTTCTTCCGAAGAGTTTAAATAATTTATTGCTTTAGGATTAACTAATATAATAAAACCATCCTTGTCTAGCGTTATCAGACCATCATTAGTATACTGAATAGTTTGTTCATATAGAATATTTTGATATTTTTCTTTAAATTCGTTGGTAATTTTAGAAGTAATATTTTTGAGTAATATTAATTTACAAAGTTCTTGATTCCATATGATAGTACTATACTGCAACTCAAGAATTTTTCCATTTGGCAGATTGATTATTTGAGGAATACCTAAGTATTTATTTTCATAATCCACTGGAAAATTTATTTTAGTTCCAATTAAAAAATCTGCCTTGAAATTATCCGAGATTAGCACTATAGCGGGGTTGTTAATGTAAACGATATTTGAGAACTTATCTGTTATAACAATTCCTTCTATAGAATTCAAGAGCTTATTATCTATATAATCATTACTTAAAAATAATATATTCTTTTCACTTATATTATTAAATAATATTATAAGAAAACCAACATTTGTAATAAAATAAGATATTATAAATTGGATGAATGATTCACTTTTAAGACTAAATGAAGAGGAAATGAAAATCCCTAAAAAGTTTAGAATAAAATAAATTAACAAGAGAGGCTTTTCTGTAATTGATAATGCTGAAAGTATAAATATTAATAAACTTAAGAGGACACTTTCAATTGAGAAATGATTTATATAAGATTTATAAATACCAAAATAAGTTAATATAAATAATAATATAAAACCTGATGTTATATAGTTCTTTTTTTGGGGATATTCACTTGATTGAATGAGGTAGTACAAAATAAAACAAAGTATTGATAATAAAAATCTTTCTGAAAAATCAAAAAAAGATGAGTGATCAAATATTCTTAGAATAATCCAGTTTAGAGGAAAAATACATCCTAAAATTAAGAGTGTATTTTTTATTACCATCTAAATTGTACTACGTAGTAAATTATCTTTTTTCTATTGGTGTATAAACGCGATTAATTTCACCTGAGTAAATCTGTCTTGGTCTGGCTTTTTTGTGATCGGAGCTTACTACCCTTAGCTCTCTCCAATGTGCTAACCAACCAGGTAATTTACCAATAGCTTGCATGAGCGTGAACATATTCTTTGGAATACCCATACTATAAAAAATTATTCCACTGTAATACTCTAAATTAGGATAAAGGTTATTATCCTTAAAGAATTTATCATTTAAAACATATTCTTCAACTTTAAGAGCAATATTTAATACTTCAGAGTTATATTTACTACAAAACTCATGAAAAATTTCTTTCGCAACTATTGCTCTTGGACTAACAGTTTTGTAAGCAGAGTGTCCGAAAATAGTTGATTGAAAAATAGAATCTCCCATTTTAAGTTTTTCCAAAACCGCCTTATGATCCCCTTTGTTTCGAACAATTTCTTCTACTAGCTCCAAAGCCGCAACACTCTGTCCACCCTCTCTAGATCCCCACAATGCAGAGATACCAGCACTGATCGAAGCAAAAAGATTTGCTTTCGTTGAACCAACTAACTGAACGGTAGTTGCCGCCAC
>Ga0214923_10003479_pt1 | contig 19735 bp, 23 predicted proteins | sample LL1510_MetaG_FD_177993 | JGI IMG/M metagenome (GOLD analysis project Ga0214923, IMG submission 177993) | Freshwater microbial communities from Lake Lanier, Atlanta, Georgia, United States - LL-1510 | ecosystem: Environmental > Aquatic > Freshwater > Lake | place: USA: Georgia | collected...
AAACCCTTCTCATACACTTTTGGGAAAAGTGTAACAAAACCCTTCTCCATTTGTTAGGAGGGGTTCGGGGAACCTAGGTTCCCTGATATACTGATGAGGGGGATCGAACCCCTGACCACGCGATTAAAAGTCGCGCGCTCTACCGCTGAGCTACACCAGTTTAACGTGATTGGCTTGGCCAGACAAACCCAACAACTAGCCCATACGTACCTCCCCAACATAACAATCAGAAGACCATTTTTCAATAATACGCGCGATTATTATCGCTTATATGCTCAATAAATAAATCCAAACATATTCTAATTCCATTTCTATCTTAATTAGAATCCTTTGGATTTTGCTCCACTTTAAAAGTGGAATTGAACAAATAGATTATTTACTTCGATCAGCGACGGATGGTTCAGTCATATGATTCTAGTTGTTATTCGTCACCAACCACACTATATTATGAGATATTCTTTTTAAATCAATTTTTTTGTTGTTGTTTGCAGGGGTATAAAACACCACTCATTTCTATTTTTTGTCACTCATTTCTTCGATTCCATAGTTTCGCCATTTGACAGCATATATGCAGACAATATTGCATTTGAGTTTGCATGCTTGTTAGCATAAGGAGGCCCGCCCCGTGCACCATGTTATGTGTAACGGAATATTGTGCGGCATGTATTAGACTTTTCTCTCGAACATTTATTTTCAAAGAGTATAAGCTATAAACTATAATATGTTTTATATATTTTAGATTCTATAGTATTCAATATCACCATGCAGTTACCCACCCATATATGTTGAGAGAAATCTACTTTTAAAAAAGTAGAGCAAAAACATATACCATATTGCATTCCATACTATATTCAACATGGCATACCAGATTGCATTCAACTTGGCATTCCAGATCGCATTCCATACTATATTCAACTTGGCATACCATACTATATTTAACTTGGCATACCATACTATATTCAACTTGGAATTCCAGATCGCATTCCAGATCGCATTCCAGATCGCATTAAACTTCTCGTGCAGCAAAACATTCAAAATTGCATCATATGTGGTGTATATTTTTGTCACTCATTTCTATTTTTTGTCACTCATTTCTCGGTTTTCCATATTTCGTGCTTTTTTGCATTCGAGAGGGCGGGCAAGGCAGGGCGGGGGATTTGTATAGTGCAACGGATCGCCATCTCGATTGTGGAGTGTTCTTTTCTCTTTATGTGTGATATATCTTTAACTATTTTTGATTAATTGCATACCATATTGCAATTCTTTTTATTGCACCAATGAAGCTTCACATAAAGCATTATGTATCTCATTTCTACCATTAACATATTAGTTATGAAAGCGAAAAGCAATATAAAGAAAGAATCGGGTTTATATTATAAAACAATGTCGTTTAATATTGTGGAACTGATTGAGAGCAATCCTATTGTGCGGTTGACGGATACATATCAGAGTAAACTGATTACAAAAATACAGGCTGACTTTTCAAGCGAACAGCAAATTTTATTTGTAGCGAGTTTCTACTCTTTTTTGAACTACGACCAAAAGAATGACTTTGTCATTAATTTGGATGATGTATGGAAGTGGTTGGGGTTTTCAACTAAACAAAAAGCTAAGATGTTGCTAGAAAAACATTTCATAATCGAACGAGATTATATAAACACGCTTAACCAGCAGGTTAAGCAAGATGTAAACACACACGGAGGTCACAACAAAGAGGTAATCATGTTAAATATAAGAGCATTCAAGTTATTCTGTTTAAAAGCAGGTACGAAAAAGGCAGAGGACATACATGAATATTATATAAAACTTGAAGAATTATTACACGAGGTTCTCAATGAAGAAAGTAATGAACTTAAATTACAACTGGAGAACAAAAACACCCAATTACAAACGGCAAACAATGACAAAGACATAATACGAGAGAAGACTATACTCGAACAATTTCCAGATAATACGCAATGTGTATATTATGGTACAATCGACAACACAAATGACGACAAAGAAAGGCTGATAAAATTTGGAAACTCGAACAACCTTAGACGCCGCACATCGCAACATAAAGATAATTATTTAAATTTCAAACTGGTCAACGCGTTTAAAGTTGATAATAAACTTCAAATTGAAAATGCCATAAAGAATAACGCAGTTTTCAAAGAGCGACATCGTGTTCTCCATATAAATAATAAAAAGTCTATTGAAATATTAAATGTAAATGGGCTTACATTTGATGACTTGGATATGATTATAAAGGATATTATAACTAGTATTGAATATAGTCCTGAAAATTACAAAAGAATTTTGGAAGAAAACGCATTACTTCGACAAAAATTTTCCGAAAAAAATATTATAAATAGTGTAGACAAATCTATTTATTTAACAAATGAAAATGAAAAACTTAAAATGGATAATATCAGACTTATGCGAAAATGTTGCAGATTGGCTAAAAAAAATAATGTGGAAATAAATGACATAATAGAACCAGAAGTTTCAGTCAAAGATGTTGAAAATTATGGTAAAATTGCACATTCAGCAAAGAAAATATACAAGAATTCAGAAGGAATTTATAAAAAAGATAGTAAATCATATTCTAAATTAATTGGTACAAGACAAGAGGTATGGGAAGAAACTGCTTATAAAACTACAGGTGGACTAATAAAAAGCTTACTTAAAATTAATAAAAACGGGAAAATAATATCAATAAAAAAATCCGTACAGGAAACCATATTCAATCGTTTAAACTTACAAAAAAATCCTATTTAATCATACTGCAAAGTTCTCCCCTAACTTCGTATATATTTTTTTTACAAATAAGATGCGTTTTCACTAATGTGAATTGTATAGTGTAGCGGATCACATAAGGGAGTGTACATTGTTTAAACATGCAAAATATAATTCCCCATCCAACTTTCCATCCTAGTCACTAACCATCTTCGTTGCCGCAATAACTGCACCATATGGCCTCTTCATACCCCCGTTAAAATTTATCTCTATCACAATACGCTCCTCCTTCTTTGCAACCTTTGCATCATACTCTTCGCTGGTTATAGCGTATCTCGTTACCAGAAAATCATCGTCATCCTCGAAATCCATAGGCGGCGATACTTTTTGAAAATACTTATACGCAGGCGGCGATACTTTTTGAAAATACTTATACGCAGCATCACGGCTAACAAAGACCTTGCTTATGGGCGTCCATAAATCATTAGGCGTGCTGTTGGACCCGTACTCAGTAACGACGTAAACGTATTCGTAAGACATTATAACTAATTGTGCATATAGTAATTATCAAAAATATATTTCAATTTTTCTTTAAATTCTCATAATAACTAGAAGTCAAGCTGCCACCTTTGTTGCCACGATAACTGCACCATATGGGCTCTCGGCAAAACTCTGAACAATTTCTTCAATAATAATATTATCCTCGCCCTTTGCAATCGCATCATCACATTCTTCAATAGTTATAGCGTATCTTGTTACATGCAAACGTGCCACGCCATCAGGCGGTGCTACCTTGTAGAAATACTTGTACGCATCATCACGGCTAAGAAACAACTTGTTTTCGGGCGTCCACATATCGCGATGCATGCCAGCCCCATACACATCGGAACCCGTGCTGTTGTATCCAAATTTGGTGACAATATACATATATTTAGATTGCATTTTATTACTACTTGTGCATATAGTAGTAATTCAAAAAACATTTTCAATTTTATCAACCCAACCCACCCACAACCCTTTCTCTCTATCTGTCAACTTTACAGAGTATTTGTTGTAGGTTTATTAATCCAATCACACAAACCAAACTCTTTTATAAGTATCGATCCCAATTATAATTATATCATACTATATATAATACATGTATTACGATGTAATTATAATTGGGTCCGGCATTTCAGGCCTGTATGCTGCGTACAATATAAAAAAACTATCACCAACCACATCGTTTATCATTTTGGAAAAATACAAGAAAAAATGGATTGGTGGCCGAACAAGCAATGATACCTTTTACGGAACTCAAATAGTAACTGGCGCGGGGGTTGGCAGAAAAAATAAAGACAAACAATTGATCACTTTATTAGACGAACTTGGCCTACAAACAACCGAATTCGATTTCAAACCATATTATTCAACCCAAATCAAACACGTAGTTGATGTAAAAAAAGTAATGCAACATCTAAAAAAAGAGTACACTCCAAACCACCCACAAACATTCAAAGAGTTCACCAAACCAATATTAGGAGCAGCCTTATACAATGATTTTCTAGTGTCGGTAGGATACACCGATTACGAAAATGCCGACGCCTCAGATGTTATAAACAATTACGGAATGGAAGACAATGCTTGCTGCTGGAAAGGATTGTATATAAATTGGAAAGAATTAGTGACCACTCTTGCAGACGAAATTGGTCACGATAAAATAAAAACATCGATGAATGTGGTTAGCATAAGCAAAGAACAACCAACTGATTCTCTCTTCGTAGTCGAAACTGATAAACAAATTGTATTCGAATCGAACAAGGTTATTGTTGCAACGACTATTGATAGTATTAAACGAATCCTTCCCGGAGCATCAAATAAGAATAGTATTTATAACGAAATTAAAAGTCAACCTTTTCTAAGACTCTATGGTAAATTCTCAAAAAAATCCTCCGACATTATTAAACAGCATGTAAAAGGCTATACAATTGTTCCTGGCCCTTTACAAAAAATAACGCCGATGGATGCAGACAAAGGAGTATACATGATTGCGTATTCCGACAATGCGAGTGCCATAAGCCTAAAAAAATATTTAGAAAACACACCAACCAACAGAGATCAGCTCTGTGGTTTAATAGAAGAAGCCCTTGGAATCCCAAATAACAGCTTAGACTTGCTGGCAATTAAAGATTACTATTGGCCCACAGGAACACATTATTACACTCCTCTCAACCCCAAATATAAAAACAGAACGGAGTTTATAAACGAGGCTCAACATCCTCAAGATGGTATTCTAGTTGTGGGGGAAGTTGTAGGCAAGAATCAAGGATGGACGCATGGTGCGTTTTCAAGTGTAACCGCGGTCTTGAATAAGAAATGGATAACGACGGAATTTTAAAAATTTTAAATAAAATTAAATTCTAAATAAAAATGAATATAATTTTATTTAAAACATGACATACAAAAAATAATTGTCTAATACCAATGTCTAATACTAATATTTATGTTCTACTTCTTGAGGGTGGTAGATATTATGTTGGTAAAAGTGATAATGTGGCGAATAGATACAAACAACATCTTGGTGGAAGTGGTTCTGCTTGGACTAGAAAGTATAAACCAATTTCGCTAGTAAAGACTATTGCAAATGTATCATCGTTTGAAGAGGACAAGGTTACAAAGGAATATATGTCTAAGTATGGTATTGATAAGGTTCGCGGCGGTTCTTATGTTGAAATTCAACTTAGTGAATTCCATATGGATGCTCTAAAAATGGAGATTTGGGCAGCCAAAGACCTCTGCACTCAGTGTGGAAGACAAGGTCACTTTGTAAGGGATTGTCATGCTAAAACAGACGTGTTAGGTAATAAGATAGAATATGAAGATGACGACGAGGAGCAAGAATCTGATGAATGGGGTTGTGAATATTGCGATAGAACTTTTACAACAGCATTTGGTTGTGGCGTTCATGAAAAATCGTGCAAGGAAAAGAATTGTAAGGAAAGGAATAAAAAATCTCGCTTTGTACAACAACCAACAACTGCCAAGAAAGAGGGTGCTTGTTATCGATGTGGTCGTCCAGGTCATTATTCCCCAGATTGCTATGCAAGGACACATCATAAAGGTTATACATTAGATTCTGATGAAGAATCTTAATAAAATAAAAATAAAACGTTAATCAAACAAATAATACCCGTGATATCCAATCGAAGCAAATGCTAGCATCAGTAACAATTCAAAGTAAAGCCTTTGTGTTTTCTCTCTATTTAATCCAATATAAAGTAATAAGGGTCCAACAAGAAGAATATGTATATAGTTTACCCATGGATTTGTTCCTGCAATCACCTTTTTGTAAACCTTGAAGCTGTGATACAAAATGATAACGGAACCTAATGTTATCAAGACACTATACATAAACGTAGGAATTTCTGTTCTGGTTACTCCTACATACAAAAACAAAGAACCAACAATGAGTATGTGAAACAAGTGAACAAGTAATTCCTTCATATATAAATAATTGTATATTATTATAAATTCTTGATTATTTTATAATGATAATATATAGATGTCCGCCCACCAATTATACAAATATGAGAATATTGAAGAGGTAAAGACTCAAGGAGGCGGAAAAATAGTGCGTAAGGTTTCTATCAAACAAGGAAAGGGGTACAAAAGTATTAGCAGATATCATAAAAGAAAACATACTGGAACTATTAAAAAAACCCTTAAGGCTGCCGAAATACAAATGATCAAACTAGGCAAGTTCATACCTGGATTATTTAATAATTGCAAGACATGTTCTAAAAGAAGGAATAATAAAACACGCAGACGAAAACACTAATAATTTAAGTAACTATAATTTAAATTATTCTCAATCCACCCACAACTCTAAACCACCCATAATCCAACCCACCCACACCAAACAACACATAAAATATCTAAGTCTATTATATATGCAATTTACCAAAAAAAGAAGGGTTAAAAAGACAACCAAACGCATGACATTAAGTAGGCGCGGTCAAAAACGCGGGGGTGATTTCAATTTCTTTAAAAAAACAACACAACCAACACTACCAACACAGCCAAAACAACCACCATGCATAACAAGTGTTCGCTGCCCAAAAAATAATTTGATATTATTATCAAAAAGAATAAAGGAATCCAACGAGAACAACACGTTAGAAACAACAAATAAACTTTTTGATAGTTATTATAATGTACTAGACGATATGCGTGAAGTAAAAACACAAAAGGAACTGGGTGAAGCACTCACCATAATACGATACGACGACCTTCTATTAGACTTTTTTGATGTTAAAAAACACAAAGAATATTTCATTAAATCAGTGAAAGTGCCAAGGATAACCCCGGCCATATTGCGTAGTGCATTTGATAAAATGATGATAAACAGATATAATGTTGACCCAGAAAAAAAATATAACTTAGCGAGAGAAGCAGCAGATGAAGTAGCGAGGAGAGCGGCCAAGAAAGACCCCACAAGGATTGCTCTAGCTAGACGCCAGGCACGCAATCGTTCAATTGTAGAAATACCAATAATCCCTGCAAAACCAGCTATAGACGCATAAAATTACAAGAGATCTATTCCACAGAAACAACATGTTCACTTCCACGAATATTGTTCTCATCTTCCTTATTATTCCTCATCTTGAACTCCTTTTTAAAATATTTCCGAATAAGGTCGTGTTCAAACCAGCTTATAAATGCATCCACAATCAAGTGAATATCGGTATGTATTCCATCATTAAAATCGTCAAGATGATAGAGCAATGCGCCAAGGGTCGCATCATCACTCAAATTGACACTTCTCATAAAACAATACCCCTCATTAATATTCTGCGTATTTAACCCTCTCGTTAGATAATACTTGCCGCTGAACAATAGCGTGTCAAACACGTCCATGTTAGCCTGAACAAACCTGACGAACCTCTCCCTGTCTTTATCAAAATCTGGAAACGGCATTGTATATACTTTTTATAAATTAGTAAGAAAAGTGTAAAAAAATTTCAATTTTTTATCCACTTTTAATAAAAGCGGAGCAAAATCCCTTATCTGTTTTTGCAACACTTTTCTTACGAAGTTGTAAAAAGTGTTAAAGTGTAGGATTACAAATAATAAATATCTCGTGACTCTCCTTGATATTCGTCTCGACATTCGAATTGGTACGATTCTTGCCAATTCGAGTTTCACCTTGGCCGTAAGTGTACTGCCACTCAGGAAATGTCTGCTTGAACCCCGCATACATCGTCCGAATCGTCTCGCAGTTATTGTACGTCAGCAAGAACCCGCCCTTGTGATTCTTCAACAACTCGCAAAGCACATCGTGTTCAAAAGCATTGTGATGGATCGCAAAATTACAATTCGGGTACATCCCCTTGAACATCTTCGAATCTTGCCCGAGATAGTACGGCGGATCCAAGAAGAGGAAATCATCTGGGTGATTCAAAATTGCCGTCTTGAAATCACAGCAACTCACCTTCAGTCCCTTCAATTGAAGACCACCCAACTTCTCAATCCGCCGATCAAACTTCTCCTTCTTGATTTCATTCGAACTCGGCCACCCTAAGAACATGGGACCATATGAGAGCGTCATGTTGTAGTAATAGTAAACAGCCTGCATAAGCTTATCACCATCCAACCGAGTCATCTCCTCAGAACTAAGGTCAATCTTCTGTTTTGTCTTGTAGACAAGAGTCGCCGGCTTTACCTTGTCCCAGTACGCCAGCAGAATGTGTCTATTCCGAGTAAACTCCGTCTCATTGATCTCAAACTTCTTCAATTCTGAAATGAACTCGTCGCGGCGATTAATGAGAACATCCCAGAAATTCGTGAGCATCTCAAAAACGTCGTACCCAATCACCTCGATCCCGAGCGACTGCGAGACACACAACTCGAACGAACCTCCGCCGAAGAATGGAGATACGATACGCTTGTGTTTCAGCTTGGGAAGCTCGCCGAGAATCAGACCGACGGCCTTGCTCTTCCCACCCGCGTATCGAAGAGGGGACGCAATGATACGCTTAAACCCCCCTCCAGAACCACTGGTCGAACGAATGCTATCTAGAAACTCAGCCAAATAAGGCTCGTTGCGTTCTAACGGGTCTAAAACCTCATTATCCACTTTTTCCGCTAGGCTTAATAAAGGTGGAGCAAAATCTCCTGTTATATTTTTACAAACTTCGCGGAAGTGTATCAAACCGATCAGCTCGTTCTTAGTCTTCGAAGAGCATTTTTGAATACCAAGTTCTGAACAAATGGTAAGCAGCTCCTTCTTTGATTTGTCTGTGAGTATTGTATTATCAGACATATGTATAGTACAATACGATATTAGAATGTATTTACATTCATTTTTATAGTGTCTTTAAACTTGACTTTCCAGCTTAGATTCAAAAGCCGCAAGATCAGAATCCCAACTTGTCTCCTCACTTGCTGGTTCATTTTTTTTTTGTTGAGCTTGTTTTTCAGTAGCCCATTTTTGAAGTTCTTTCAAATCCTTCATTTTACGATCTTTCGATTCCTTCATAAGATGATATGATGAAAACGCGGTTTCAGGTAGTTTATCAAGTTGTTCAATCAAAAATCTCGGCAATTTACCTTCTTTCAGACCATTCTCAATAAGTATAAGTCTATTTAAAGTGAGCCAAGACACCTCAGTCTCCTCCCATAAAGGTAAAAATTTTTGTACATGTTCCAAATAATCAGCTTTAGCATTGATCATTTCATCAGGATTACCACCCCTTTTATTTCTGTAAGTGCGTTTGGAACTCCTAGTTTGCCTCCGTTTTGTTTGCTTCGTCGCCTTTAGCCTTCGAGTGTAAGATTTTTTACCCTTTTGCATTTTTATTATATATAAAACAGACGAAAATAATTTACATGTTCGTATTATTGTAACAAACGAACGCAAGTGTGTAAATAAAAATACGCTTAATATTAACACAAACCAATTTCAACACCTAGAACGTTTGTTAGTCTTAATACGTTTCTTATTCATTAGTCTCTTTTTAGTTATAAATTGTTTTTTTGTATTGTGTCTCTTTTTGGTTTTATGTCTCCTTTTGTTTTTGTTTCTACTTCCACCTTCTAACTCAGTTAGTAAATTGGCAATATATACATCCAATTTAACTAGTTCGTTAGCGTCAGCGCTAGATATAAGACGTTTAACTTTTATTGATTTTAAACTATTCAATAATTTATTCTGCATTTGATATATTTCGTCTCGATTAACATCATAAGTATATTCCTTTAATTTTTTCCATTCTTCCATAGAGGAAAAAGTTTCGTTTACAAATTTTTGAACTAATCCATACTCCAGAAATTTTTTTGAAATATTTGTCAAGTTATACTTAAAAAAATATTCATTTGTTTTTTCTAGAGCTAACCTATTGGTTTCATCTACACTTAACAGAGAATCTATAAGACTTTCTAAAAGTTGGACGGGCTCTTGAGAATTTAAAATTTCGAGACGTGTTTCCTCCTCTGCTAACTTCTGTATTATTTTATGTTGCATAAAAGATATATAAAATTTATGTTCATTACTTACATAAGTATAACCATTTAATTCTTTCCATCGTTTCATTCTAGACAAAATACAATTTACAAAAAATTTTTTTTTTTTTAAACCCTCTTCATCTTCTGGATCTATATACCCAAATACAAAAAGTCTACTCAATTCTTTATTAAACCACTTTGTATTATCTTCTTCGTTTGCGTGTTGAGGATTACTATCGCTATCGCTATCGCTATCTTCGTCGCTCATTATATTGTAACAAGAAATAAAAATAATAAACATACTCAACCTCTATTATACGCATTATCCACTTTATCCACTTTTAAGAAATCCACTTTTCTTAAAAGTGGAGCAAAATACAAAAATTATATTTAAGCCTTGCACCTATTGCTTTTTTGACGAGTTGTCTTTGTATTGCGTCGTTTGATACTCTTGCGTCGTTTGATACTCTTGCGTCGTTTGTTACTCTTGCGTCTACGTTTACTTCTGTTAGCACCATTCTGTTCCTTCAGCCAATTCGGCGGAGCCACATCAACCGCACGAACCTTTCCATCTTTCCCAATATACGAAGGATATACAGGTCCGATTTTATCGTCAAATAGACGTGGACCAATAGGCGGTGGTTCATCCGAAGATTCAGCCCAATAAGTTTCATCTATTTTTACGTCGGGCTCGATTTTTTGGTCTAACAACCCAACATCGTCATCAGAATCGGAAAAATTTTCAGGATATTTTAGTTTGTCTTCCTCTCTCTTCTTTTCCGCAGCTACACGTTTCCTTTCGGCCATTTCTTCTGCAATTTTTTCATTTACAGCCAATTTCCTCGCCTCCTTATCTGCCTTATCCATTTGTTTTTTCGTAGGTGAAGTGCTATTACTATATTTGTAATACGGGTCATCCATTACATTGTAACAAGAAATAAAAAACTCCACTTTTACACCTTTTCTCATTTCAAACGCCGATAACTAAAAATAAAATTGATTACTAAATTAGTAAATAATAATAACAATAAATAAAATGGAATTAAACGAACTTGTATCGCAAGTCAAACAAAACAATAATTGGAAAAGTGAAAGTAGAATTATTGGAGAAGCGTGTGAAGATTATGTAAAAAATAAAATAAAATGTATTAGATGCAATAATAATAATTTTGAAAAATATAAAACAAATGAAAAATCAAAAGACTTAATATGTATAAGTTGTAATCAAAAATACCAAATAAAAGCAAAAAGTGTTACTCATAAACAAGTAGATAATATTAAACGCAAAAACAAATTTAAGACAATTGGAGGCGATTATTCAACAACATTGAATAATATTAGTGAAAAAATAGATTACTTAGTTATTTTATATGAAAAACAATCTTATACAATATTAAATATTATTTACATAACAAATGAAAATATAAATTCTAAATGTATTATACCAAGAAAACCATTATCTTCAACTGCTAAACGAGCAGGATGGCAAGGATGTAATATATTATTTGATAATATACAAATAATAAAGTAAAATCGGCGTTTGAAATGAGAAAAGGTGTAGAAAAAGTGGAGCAAAAAATATACAATTACAACCCATCCACTTTTTAAAAATATAAGATTACGACTTTTTACCCCACTTTTGCTCCACTTTTCTTAAAAGTGGATTTCTTAAAAGTGGATAAAGTGGATACTTCGCATATGAAATATTACCATGGAAGTTATACCAGGCTCATTATCAACCTTAAGGTGAACATGATAATTAGCGTAGGAAACAAGCTCGGCAACATAAGTCTTATCATTCTTATCCACAAATCTGTATCGCTTACCCTCAATCAAATCCGACATCTTGAAATAAAACTTAACCCAATCACTAGGTATGGAATACATATATGTATCGCTAACATGATGATTAATGCCTTTACAATAGGAAACAAAGCAAATTGTCTCTGAAGATATATACTTCGGACGAGCAATAAAAACCTCGCCATCGTCATTGTCGTCGCGTTTCAACCAAACAAAATATAATTCGCGCGTGTTCATCATAGCCATACAAAATTGTTTTTTACTTTACAATAAAAAATAATTCAACTTTTTCATCCACTTTTAGAAAAAGTGGAGCAAAAATTGTAGAAAAAGTGGAGCAAAAGTAAAGCAAAAATATACAATTACAACTTATCCACATTTTTCTACAAATTTTGCTCCACTTTTCCCAAAAGTGTAATACAACTTTTGCTCCACTTTTTTTAAAAGTGGATAAAGTGGATAACGTGGATACTATTCATCATGAATATGCTAGTACACGTTAGTCCATCTTCACCATCCACTTTAATACAAAACTCATAATCATCAATTGACACAATCTCTCCAAAGTAAGAATGTAAACAATCATCGAGAGACCTCCTGTAACAATCCACAAACCTGTATCGCCTACCCTGAACAAAATCTAACATATCGAAATAAAACACAATCGACTTGGGAGAATAAATATAAGTAGACTTATTGCTGAAACTACTATGATGTACATCCGTACGATGGTGATCAAAGATGAGGCGGTCGTCGTCAATGTCTATTAGTCTAGCAACAAAAGCCTCTCCATCCACATCATCCTCATTTTTCGTGCGGACATAGTAGAAATGGTTTACGTTCATTTTAGTATGTATAAATAACAATTAGTGCCTTGTACTTTGCAACAAAAAAATCATTCAATTTTTTATTATATATTATAATCTATTATCTGTATGTAATTCTAATAACCCACCCATCACACAAACCACCCAATCCACTACTCTTCTTCAGAATCTCCATCCAATCTCTGGATCCACCCATATACTATATTTCCATCCTCTTCCGCTTCCTCATCATATTCCTCCTTGACAGCCTCAAGACTCTTCGCCTTGTCTAGCTTCTCCAGCTCCTCCCGCAACTCCTTCTGCATCTGCAACTCCTTCTGCTGCTTCTTCTTAGCCGCAGCCTTTTCCTTCCTAATCCTAATCTCCTGACGATATTCACGAATCCATCCATCCACAACTCCAGGGCATCGATTATTGAACCACACATTACCCTTGGGAGTAACACTGAAGACACGATCATGATCATCGTAGTAAAAGCTACTGCTAATATTTCCTTCCCCAAAATGAAACTCCATAGACGCCTTAAACAACTCATTTGCAACTCGACGAAATTCATCGTTAACAGGAATCCCAGGAAACAACGACTCTCCGAATACCTGGAAAAGTGTAGGAAAATCAGTATCAATCTCAAAATCCTCCTCAAAGGCCTGGTCCGGGTGAAGCTCAAACGCACTATCAATTGACGTCTTATGCAAAAGGTACATGAACGACAGGTTGATAATAGACGGAGTAATGGTCTTGATGCTCAACACGTTGCCGCACAACACGTTTCCGCCATTCGCTGCAATCTCCTCGAGATCCCTCTTCAATATCGCAGCCTCACGACTCTTGCGACCCCTCTCCTGTTCCTGCAAGTCGATAGTCAGAAGCTTGCACTGCAACAATCTCTCGTCAATTGCACGATCTACAGCGTTGGCCCTTTCTTCAATCTCCTTGTGAGAGACGACCTTGGCCTCGGGATTGTGACTAGGCTTTACCGGCCTAATTCCTCTTCCTCCAACGGATACCTTAGAGATAGAAGACATTGTTCTGTTAGTTGTTGTTGTTGTTGTTTTAGCTAGTTTTACTAGTATAGTACAATCAGGATAAACCAGAAAAAATAATTCAATTTTATTTTCCACTTATCCACTTTTTAAAAAAGTGGAGCAAAATATCTATTTATGCGTCTTCAAATTCATAAACAGCTTTAATCATTTCAACTAATTCTTTTATTGTATTTTTTAAATCCTTGATTTCATTTTTCATTTCACTAATTTCACTTTCTATTGAAAATTGGTTTTTAATTTCTGTTACAGATTTACATTTTATATGTTTTTTTTGTCGTTTTTTATCACATAGTTCTATTATTTGGTCTTCATTTAATTTTGTTTTAAATATTATTTCTTCCATTGAAATATTATTGTTATACAATTTGTTGGCAATTTCGTAACGTCTTGAATTTATACCCCCAGTAGTTCTATTATGACATTGTGCTATAACTTGTATATCAATATTTTTACTTAACTCTTCTAATAATAATGTTTCTTCTTTATCAGACCATTTTTCTCCTATTCTAGAAGGATACTCTTTATCATGATTTTGAGATTTTAACATTTTTAGCATAGGACTTTCCATTTTTTGTATAATAATTTAAATTAATTTTAAATTATTTCAATTTTATTGAAAACATGTGTTTAAAATTATAAAAGGTTTATTAGTGTATTTTTGCTCCACTTTTTCCAAAAGTGGATGAAAAAATGAAAACAAAAAACAAACACCCAATTAAGTCATCCATGTTACTTAGACCATTCTTAATACCGCTAATAGTTAACAGCTCATATATAAAACACAAACAATTCTATCCAACTATAAATCCTAACCAAATAACAGACCAAATAAAATTGAAAGAAATTTTCAATCAAATAGACAATCATAAAACTAAAATGGAGCAACAGAACATAATCCAACCCCCGACCCAAATGGAGTCCCCCAAGCACAAGAAGAAGGCCATGTCCAGCGATAAGGCTTCCGTTGTCAAGAAGGCCGGCCACTCAAACGAAGATGATTTCGCCGCCCTTATCGGCGGTGTAGTCGTCAAGGGTCACACCAAGCCCGACGTAGTAAAGAATGACATCGGTTTCTCTCTCAAGAAAGTCTGCAAGAGAATCCAGTTCGCCTTGTACTCCAGAAACAGCACAAACTGGGCACAGGGCTCCGAGTCAGCCCAAATTTGCAAGGACCTCCTCACCATCTACCCACCCACCTTCGAAGAGTACAAGACAAACAAACAAAACACCAAACAGCAGCTGCGAACTAAGATGCTCCTACTCAAGGAACACCTCGCCACCAATCCCGAGAACTTGCGAGAGTATCTGAGCCTGGTAATGACAAATCACGGAGAGGTCGAGTACCTTGTCATGCGAGACCGGGACGACAAGCAGTATATCTTTAATGCCAACGAGGCAATCGATACAATTGTGAAGAATGCGATAATCGCAAATTCGCAGTCGAGAAAGGCTGGAGATACGCCAGAGCAGAAGACGCTGATCACCATCCCGAATCAAAAAGAGTCAAAGTATGTGAATCTCTTGGAGTTAGAGACACGCAACTCCTCGCCGGGACATTATGCAGAGTTCCTGTGTGTTTGCAACAGAGACCCGTTGTTCGACCTTCTCGTCAAGCATATCACGGAAGAGCAAGTGTTCAAGGATAAGATGATCGTGAGGGGTTCAGCAATCAATAACTTTGAAACAAGGTTCGTTCAATAAACAAATAAACAAATAAAAGAAAAAAAGAATAAATAATAATAATTTTATAAGAAGTAGATCAAAATACTTTTTTTACATCTTACATAATATTTTTCAGTGTAATATATAATGTATTATACAGATGAACAATTGAGGGTCCTTTACAAAACTCCTGTAACTGAAGAAGACCGAGTAGATATAAATGATTTGGTACCAAATACGCTATACTTATATAAGTATCATTGGATCAAAGCTCTAGCCGAATTTATTAGTCTAGCTGGACCAAATGGAGATTATGTAAATATAAAAGAACTTACAGACGAAAAAGGGGAACCATTGGACGAAGAAACAGAAGATTATATTAGTCCATATCAAAGAGACCAATATACTTTCTATAAAACAATACCATTATCAATCCCACCTAAGCTTGATGAAGAAATCAAACGCGGAATAAAACTAGTAGACCCGATACATCCCTTAGCAGAATTAGCTTATAAACAACTATCAGAAGACGAAAAGAAGGATTATCGCAAAGCACATGAAGAAGGATTAGTTCCTCCTCCTCCTGGTAGTAAACGGGCAGGAAAAAGAAAAACAAAAAGAAAAAGAACTACAAAGAAAAATCGTAATAGTAATAGAAAGAGGAGTCGTTCATTAAGAGGAAAAACTAAAACCAAAACAAAGACCAGAAAACAAAAATAAAAAACAATAAAATCTCGATTATATATAATAAATCAAAATGGCAAAAACACAGAAGAGAAGATATAATACAAAGAGATCGTTTGATAAGGAAATCACAATCACTTTCTTTGAGATGCTACTTATGATAAAACTATACCACTGGAGGACACACAGCTTTGCGACCCACAAGGCAACCGATGACCTGTACAAGTCCCTCAACGAACACATGGACAAGTTCATCGAGGTACTTCTGGGAAAGACAGGAAGCCGCATGAACTTTTCCGACAAGAAATCAATCCAACTGATAGACATAGAATCGCCAACAAAATTGAAACAGCGTATTGAGGCGTTCAAAAAATATTTATCCAACATCCCAATCAAAGATACTGACCTCTTGAACATCCGCGACGAGATCTTGAGCGACTTGAACCAGTTCACTTACCTTCTTACATTCTCTTAACTACAACCAATTGCATTATGCATTGTTATTATAAAACATATAACAACAATCACCACACCAACATACAGACCACCCACCACATTAACGCCGACCACGTTTCAACGTTCTCTTTTGCTTCCTCTTTGTACGAGATTTCCCACCAAACCTGTTATCTAATCTACTCTCCATGACAAGAAATTTGGTATCTAGTGCTTTAACTTGTTTCAGAGATATTTTTCCAATCGCATCCGTATAATCTTGTCTGACAGATTTATTATCTGTATCACTTCTGATATAGTCTAACCATCGTACAATAATATCAATCGGAAGTTCTTGAATTTGGTCTCTATCCAATAATTTCATTTCGCGATTGAACAAATAATCATTCGATTCAGCCTTCAATTTGAGAATAATTTCGTCAATCGTTTTACCCTGTAACGACTCCTTAGTTTGGTCGGGCATTGCACCTAGATGAATTACGTGTTCGAGGGAAGGTCTGGGTTCAACAAAACTGAAACCATCATCACCTACTCTATTCGGTCCTCTGTTTCTTGGAGAGAGTCTAGGTAAGCTAGCCTGCATACTATCCTTGGCATACGCAGAAAAATCACTGGCCTTGTTAGTGATCTTTGAAAAGAAACTATTCTCTCCTCCCTGTCTCCTTCTATTTCTCTTCAACGTCTTTCTCTTTCTTCCTTCCTTTTTCTTAAACGTCTTCTTCATTATACATTATCCAAATAAAAAATTATATTTCTATATATTATGGTGAACTACGTTATTGAATCAATTGCAGTAGGGTTGTATAGTTTATTCATATTCTACATACTAAGCCAAACAACCACTATCAACTCAAAAACAAAAGCAACCATCCTATTGTTCACAACCGGGTTTTTAAAACACTTGTTAGGCAACATACTGCAAATCCACGACTATTATTGCAACAACGGATCTGCTTGTTCTTTTTTACAATTGAGAGAAAACCAAACAGAGTCACATATAAAATACATAAGCCAAAATACAACAGCAACGCTAATCCTAGAGTGTATCATCGAAGGTATCATATTTGTTATCCTTTACAATATGATACTTTATATATTCAATCAGCAATTAGCCAAACAAGGCCAGCAATCCACCCATGGAACCAAGCAAAGAAACAATATGACAATCGTCTTTTTAATCGGATTCATAATGCATGTCCTATCCGAAAAAACAGGAATCCACACATACTTCTGCAAAACGAGATGCAAACCTAGAAACAAATCATAAATTATAAACAACAAATAATCCATTCACATATAAGTCTTCTTGAATTCGTCTGGCGTCATAATCGGAATCTTGTTATCAACCGCGTACTTGGTCTTGTTCGACACATCCGTCATCGTCTTTACCACCAAAACCGAAGTGGTCTTCTTGATGGTATCATCGAGGAACCCACCATTCTTTTTCAAAGCGGCAATAATCTCATCGTCGCGTACCTTTGTCATCACAACATGCAAGCCAAACAACGGATTGCTCTTATCATACTCAATCATCGTCGCCTTAACGCCACTATCCGCCTTCTTATCCAAAATCAATTTATACTCCAAATTGCACTCTTTCAAGAATGCGACCATCCGATCAATATTGGAAACGAACAACCCAGCCGTTTCCGGTCCGATTCCATCAATCAACTTCATCTTCTCAATCTTGTCACCAGGTGTCAAGGAAGAAGTGAGAATGTCAGGGAACTTCTCCAGAATTGGTTCGATCTTACGATGTCCGATTCCAGCCCCCATCAAACCAGACCCAACCATGACTTGAACGAGCGTCGCACCTAACAGCTTCTCCTTGATCCCAACCGCAAACTTCTCAGCGGTCGTCTTGAATCCAATCTTTGAAAAATCCTGTTTGGTCATAGAAATGATCTTCGGTATCGTGTCAAATCCACCCTCGACTATCTTCCCAACATTCCCAGCCTTCAATCCTTCAACGCCAATCTCGGTGAAGAACGCCACGATATTCTTCTCCTGAACGCCCTTATCATCGGAAACATTCTCAATAACTACATCTACACCAGACTCATTCCACACATAAGGCACCGACGGCATCTTCGGTTTCTCCGCCGGCACACTCACCCCAACAATCTTTGGAATGACATCCCCCGACCGAATCATCTGAATGATCGCACCAACTCCAATCATATCATCTTTAATCTTTCTCGCATTGTGACCAGTTAAATAGGTGATGGTGACACCACCCAACTTAGTGGGCTCGATGCGAACACGCGGTTTCAAAAGTCCCGCCTTACTGGCCTCCCACAACACATCAACCACCTTTGCTTCTGCCTTCTGGTCAGACAAGACCATCTTGAATGCAAACGAGTGATCCGGGTTTCCAGACACGCGCTCGTATATCTTATCATCGGAAACAATTATCCCGTCGATCTCATAATCATAATTGGTTCTGCGATCAACCAAGTAATCAGATAGAGCCTCATTTGTAAGGCTAGCCGCGTCCGAAAACATCCGATGCTCAGCCACCTCGAATCCGTACTCCAAAAGCGTCTCAAACTGCTTGCTGGGTTTCAGAACGGGTGTTATGCATTCGTATGCGACAAAATGAACATCCTTCGCCTTCTCATCAGCAGTTTTGGAATTGACAATACCAGACACCATGTTGCGCGGATTCGCGAACAAATCAGAGTACTTTGTCTTGAATACCTTCTTGTCAATTATAAACTCGCCGCGAACGGCAACGCCGACAGCAATCTCAGGCAACTTGAGATAGGGAATCAGATGACTGACGTCCTGGCCATACTTGCCGTCCCCGCGAGTGTACAACTTCCCACCGCCAGTAGTCGCAGCATAAAGTCCGCTCACCCCGTCCAACTTTACAGACACTACATATCCACCCACATACTTCTTCTTCCATGTAGCAAGCGAACCCGAGTCAGGCTTTATCTTGTCCATAGACCACATTTCGAAAGGCAACTTGACCTTGTTCAACTTCTTTCCTGCAATAGAAGCAACAATGGGCGCCCCAACCGCAGCAGCCACTTCATCCTTTGGAAATTTGGTCTT
>Ga0214923_10003480_pt1 | contig 19729 bp, 19 predicted proteins | sample LL1510_MetaG_FD_177993 | JGI IMG/M metagenome (GOLD analysis project Ga0214923, IMG submission 177993) | Freshwater microbial communities from Lake Lanier, Atlanta, Georgia, United States - LL-1510 | ecosystem: Environmental > Aquatic > Freshwater > Lake | place: USA: Georgia | collected...
AAAAAAAGTTTTAAATATATAAGAATTCTAATTTTAATTTAAAAAAAAGTTTTAAATATATAAGAATTCTAATTTTAATTTAAAAAAAAGTTTTAAATATATAAGAATTCTAATTTTAATTTAAAAATGTTTTAAAAATTATTTTCTAAACCAATAATATAAAATGAATTCTGAAAACTGGGACATTACTGATTTAAAAAAAGATTTTATTAAGACATATAAAATGAAATTTTCAAACGATTATTTATTTTTTACATCAAATTTTATGAAAGAATTAAAAACAAGATTTCAAAAATTTAAAAATAATGATGATAGAAAAATTAATTTTATGTTGTTTTATTTTGATATTTTTAAACGTTTTAGAACATCATCTAAATATATAATGGGAATACATATTAAAGAAGACGATAAATTTAACACATTAGAACAATTTAAAATATGGTATAAAAAAGAGAAAGAAGAAGAAAATAAAATTTTTTTTAGAGCAGAACAACTCGCAAAAATTCAAGATAAATATGCTTATATAATAGAAGAAGGAGGACAATATGAGGGTATTATAGAACATATGAAACAATTTAAAGATATTGAATTTAGAGATTATATACAAAAATATGGTTGTGATTACCCAGAAGATAAGCAAAATGATATTGTTTATAAAATAGCCATTCATATGTATAAATATACTTTTGAATGGTTAAAAAGATATCATAATGGAACACTAAATGTAAATGAAAAATATGATGAAGACCAATAATTTTTTTAATATATTTATTTAAAATTAATAAAAAGTTTTAAATATATAAGAATTCTATTTTTTTAGAAATTGCGGAGAAATCTACAAATATATTTATAATAATAAAAATTTATCTCCGCAAATTCTAAAAAAAAGTTTTAAATATATAAGAATTCTATTTTTTAAAACTTAATTTAAAAATGTTTTAAAAATTATTTTCTAAATCTATAATATATATAGAAAAATGCCTAAAATTGTTTTACCCAAAAATCAAACTTATAAGAATAGACCCGAGGAAGAAGCAGTAAAGACCATAAAAAAGTATTGTAAAATATATCATCAACGAAATTTATTATTAGAAGATATTGATAATGTTGATGATTATTTTTTATTAGGCACAGACCATCAAAACGCAGATATATATACAATAGATACTAACGAACTTGTAAAAGAAGGAGCAATTACTAAAAAATATTTTTGTATTAAAAAATCAAAAATAGAACATTTGAAAAAGTTGTTAAATGACAATCATAATATGTATGAAATGATTAAACCAAATGTAGAGACTAAATTATATTTTGATTTAGAAGCACCAATTAAAGATGGAGAAGATGATACATTTCTAAGAACTTTTTTTATGACAGCAATAGCACATATTCTAATTAACGATTTTGATATATTCATAACTGATGAAGACATTGTTATATTAAATAGTAGTAGAAAAAATAAATTTTCTAACCATTTAATTTATCAATCTATTAAATTCAATAATGTTGAAGAACAAAAAATGTTTATTATATACATCAACAATAGATTTACAAATCCATTAAATGATAATGAGAAGAAAATGTTTGATAAATTATTTTTTGTTGAAGATGATAAACAAAAAGGTATTATGGATTTACATCCTTATGCTAACTATCAATTAATTAGATGTATTAACCAAACAAAAATATACAAATCATTTAAATTATTACCAACTAAAAATATTGATGTATTAGATACACTTATATGTCATAATCTCAATAGTAAAGTTTTAATCACTAAAAAGATGATACAAGATAAAGGAGAACAAATGAAAAAACCTATAAAAGAAATCAAGAAAAAAGAAACAAAAGAAACTAAAAAAGATGATGAAGAACCTAAAACACAAACATCAACCGAACATTTTAGTAATTTTGTTTTTACTTTAACACAAGATAACACTTTAATGTCAAAAAAGAATATGACATATATGGACTTAAAAAATCTACCATTATATAAAAGATATTTATATTTAATACCTAATAATACACCATCATATCAAGATTTTTTAAATATCGGTTTTGCTATCCGTGGGTCAAATGGTATAAAAGATGATTGGACGCAATGGAGTTTATTAGGTAAAAAAACAGATAATGATGATACTATTATTAATGGTTTTGATAAATTTAAAATTGATGGAAGAACCTTTAATATTAATACCTTAAAAAGACTTGCTAAAAAAGCACACCCTGAATATTTCAATATAGAAGAAGAACTTTTTAGAGTTTATTTTGATTTAGAATTAGATGATATTAAAGTTATAGAAGAACAAAGTGAATATGTAAGTCAAGAAGGAACACAAGATGAAAAAAATATTTTAGATGATAATAAATTTATGATTTTATATGCTTATTTAGGAAGAGGTAAAACAACCGCTATAAAGAGAATGATAAAAGAAAAAAAATACGAAAGATATTTATTTTTATCACCAAGAGTATCTTTTAGTTTATTTATTAGTCAAGAATTTGAAATTGATAATTATACAGATGCTTTATTAGACGAGAATGATAAGGATAAAATAAATATTTCTAAATCAAAAAAAATAATTATTAGTGTAGAAAGTATCCAAAAAATAAATGTTGATAATAATTATCAATGTATATTTTTAGATGAAAGTGAAGCAATATTAAATCAATTTAGTAGTCCAACTATGAAGAGTAAATATTTAGATTGTTATAATAAATTAGATATATTAATCAAAAACGCTGAAAAGGTTGTATGTGCTGATGCTTTTTTAACAAATAGAACCATTAGATTTATTAAATCATACAAACAACCTATTACACTAATAAAAAATAATACTGCCCCTATAAAAAGAGATGCTGTAAGACTAACATATGAAGATTTAGAAAAACAACTTATAAATGAAATTACAAATAATAAAAAACCATATATATGTAGTTCAACAAAAAAACAATTAGAATTAATTGATGCTGGTCGTAAATTTATGCCTGAAAAATTTAATAAATCATTGATGTATTTCGGTGGTTATAAAAGAGATGACAAAATGTTTAAAGATAGTCTTAAACAAATTAATACAACTTGGTTAAATGCGTCATTTGTAGGCACAACACCGACAAACACAATAGGATGTTCTTATAGTGTAAAAAATGATTTTGATAATGTATATATGTTATGCCCCTTTCCAACTTGTAGTGTCCGTGATATGTTTCAAATGATGATGAGAGTGAGACATATTAAAGAAAATAAAATGTATTTTTCATTACCTGAAACAAAACGCAATATGAAAAAAAATAGAGATGATGTTTATTACTTATCATTAGATAATTTTGAAAATTACAATAAAGAAAAGATACAACTATGTATTGATGAAGTTAATAGATTTATTAGTGAAGAAAAGGATGACGAAAAAACATATACATTACAAATAATGAATGATACATTAAAAAAATTTGATGAAACACCAAAACCATTAAGAGAAATTATTTATTTTAATCTTTTTGAAATGTATGTATCAAATACACATTATGAAAAAATGTATTACAAATTTTTAGATAAATGTGGATATAAATATGAGAAACCAGTTGAGACCAAAGAAAAGACTATAACAAAGAAACAAGATAAGAAAGATAAAGAAGAATTACAAAATATTAAAGATGAAAAATTAGAAAAGATTATAAAAGAATATAATGATATATTAGATATTGATTGTAATGATATTGAAGAATATATTTTGAAAGAAAAACTTATGAAAGCATCAAGTGAAGACAAACTTATAAAAGAAAAATATTTTTATAAAAAGATGATTAAGAAAGATTTATCAATTGAAGAACAAGCAAAGAATTTTTATAATGGATATATAAATACTCATACAAAACAATATTTACAAAGAGCATACGATGAGAAACATAAAAGTTATATTGATTTGATTAATGACGAACTTTATGATAGTAATAATTGTAAAGAGATGATTAAGGGACATTTCTTAAAGTTATCAGTAATAAATAAGTTTGTTGATGTATTGAAAATTAAAAATACATTTGATAATGAGACTATAATAGACAGAAAAAATATAGAAACATTAATACCATATATAGAACAGAACCGTAAAAAGATATCTAACATATTTGATTTTGATGATACAGCAAAAGATAAGGTAGATGAAAAATATAAATATAAAACATTCCTTCCATATATTGAAAGATGTATTACTAATTGGAGTGGTTGTTATTTTACAATTGAAAAAAAAGATAGTCATACTAAAAAACCTATCAGTTATAAATTAAGTGGTAATAACTTCTTTAATTTGATAAAAGATAAAAAAATTGAAAACAAAAAGATTGATGAATTAATTAGTAATGTAGATTTTATTAATGACATTTAAATATAAACTTAATTATAATCATAAATATTTATTTAATATATTAAATATTAACTAAATATTAAGCATTAAGACATAGATTAACTTAATTAAAAATTTTTAATTAAGGTTTAACCATACATTTATATTAACATTAAGTTAAAATATATATAAATGGTTGAAATTAATATTAAGTTTAAATTTTTTTTCTAAATATAATATATATAGAAATGTTTAAAATTAAAATGAAATGTGAAAAACTTTTATGTATTATATGTAAGAAGAACATACGATTATACAAAAAGAAAACAAAATAATGTTTTATATTTATAAATATATATTCTTATCCTTATTACTCCATTCTTTATTTGCTTTCTTTTCTAATTTTTTTAATCTTTTATAATAATCTGGTATCTCTTCTAAATGTGCTATTACAATTTTACTTGTAATATCATAATCACCGTGTGTAATGTTTCTATGTTCCATTTCAGCATTGAAACCAAAATGAAAATCTTTTTTACTAATCATTTTAGGATTTAAGTTTAATTCCTTAAATATTTTGTTTGTTGTTCTTATATCAACCATTTATATTATTTTATTTAGAAAATAAATATTAATACATATATGACTTATATTTGATTAATAGAAAAATCAAATTTACATTTTATATATGTTGTTCTAATCATTGTTAATAAATCATTAATATTATCCATCGTATAATAGTTTCTTTGTTTTAAGTTTTCATTTTCTCCTGCGTAATACTCATCAAGATATTCATATATTAAATCAATAACTATTTGTTCTGCTTTCTTCTTTGATTTACAATGTCTATATATAATATCATTATTTCTATTTTTATAATCATCATCGTAAATAGTTAAAACAAGTAAATACATTATATAATATATTATTTAATTTAGAAAATAAATATTAATATTAAAATTTATTTTATATATAATATATATATATAAAATATGGATGTTTCAAAGTTGAAGGAGGATATCAAAAAGAATAGACCTAAAATTTCACAAAATAGTATTAATACATACACATCAATCTTAAAAAATTTATTTAAGAAATTTCATAAAGATGATGATGAGTTTAATATTAACTGGTTTGAAAAAGAAGATGACATTATTAAACATTTGAAAGATGTTAAACCTAATATTAGAAAAACAATATATTCATCATTAATATCTATTACAGATGATAAACATAATATGAAATATAAAAAGGCGATGATGGATGATGCCGAACATTATAGAAGTGAAAACTTAAAACAGAATAAGACAGAAGCACAAGAGAAGAATTGGGTTAGTCAAGATGATGTTAAGAAGAAAGTTGAAGAGATGATTAAAAGTGTTAGAGGTTTATGGAATAAAGAAAGTCTAACAAAACAGGAATATCAAAAATTACAAGATTTAATTTTAGTATCATTAACATCAGGTATTTATATACCACCTCGTAGGGCAGTTGATTGGGTTGATTTTGTTATAAGTGATATAGATGAGAAAACTGATAATTATTTAAAGAAAGATGAGTTTCATTTTAATAAATATAAAGGAAGTGATAAAAAAGGCGAACAGATAGTAAAAGTCCCGAAAGTGTTATTAATGTTAATAAAGAAATTTATTAAGGTTAATCCACATAAATATTTATTAGTTGATAGTCAAAATAAGAAGATGAACTCAATAAAATTAAATCAACATTTAGAGCGTATATGGGGTAAGAAAGCAGGGGTTAATATTTTTAGACATTCATTTATTAGTGAAAAGTATCCTATATTCAATGTTGAAGAACTAAAAAAAGATGCGGAAAAGATGGGAAGCAGTGCTAATATGATGTTAGAAACATATATCAAAAAGAAAACTTAAATTTATCATAAAAAAAATAAGCAAAAACACCAAAACCTACAATACATAATAATATAATTTCAACCATTAATATATTATTGTAAAATATTTTATTTTTTAGAAATTGCGGAGAAATCTACAAATATATTTATAATAATAAAAAATTATCTCCGCAAATTCTAAAAAAAATATTTAAAATCTAAATATATATTATATGAATATCAATTTAAACGACTTTGAATATAGGAAATCTACAAGAAAATTAAAAAAATATGATGTATTTTATAAAGGTAAATATATTGTTTCTTTTGGTGCTATTCATCCTAATGGGACACCGTTTTCTCAGTACTTTGATAAATTACATCTATACAAAGATTATAATAATCTGGATGAAAAGAAAAGAGCAAATTATAAAAAACGCCACGAAAATGACAGACATAAAAAATATAGTGCTGGATGGTTTAGTGATTTACTATTATGGTAAAAATAATATATTACATTATAATATATTATGCCTATTGTAGCAAATCCTGAATTATATCAAAAAGTAAAAGAACACGCAGATACAATATATAAAAAGAGTAGTGCCTTTAAATCTGGTTTTATCCAAAAATTATATCAAAGGAATGGAGGAACATATATTGATGATAATAAACCTAAAAATTTAAAAAGATGGTATAAGGAAAAATGGGAAAATATTAGTCCTGATAAACCATATCCAACTTTTCGTCCAACTGTTAGAATTAATAGTATGACACCTTTGACTGTTAATGAGATTGATAAACAAAATCTAAAACAACAAATTAAAAAGAAACAAATCATAAGAGGTAATAAGAATTTATCACCATTCAAAAAAAAATCTAAATAAATTATATATAATGTCATTATCTTTCTGTGATAAAGTAAGACAATTTTTTAGGGATTTATCAATAAAAGATAGTTGTGTGTCATCGTGTTGTAATAATACAATTATTGAAAAAGAACATAAACATCATCATCATCATCATCATAAACACAAAGATACAAAAAATGATGAATTAAAAAAAGAAAATAAAAATATATAGTTTTTTTTAAAATATTTTAAATCTTTTTAAAATTATTTTCTAATTATAATATATATATAATAATGTCAAGTTTTAAAAATGATTATTCTTTTGGAACTAAGAACGAAGATGTTGTATTAATTAAGATAGAAAAACATTTTAATGATAATATTAAAAAATCATCATCTGCTGTGTCAAGATATGATTTTAAAGGAGATACATATTATTATGAATTAAAAACTCGTAATAATAAGTATAAAACATATCCTACAACACTAATACCATATAATAAAATTATGGAAGATAAAAAACAAATTTTTTTATTTGATTTTATAGATGGATTATATTATATAGAATATGATAAAGATGTATTTAGTAAATTTGAATTAAATGAATTTGTTAGAAAACAAAGAATAGACTATAATGATAAAAAAAGTCTTTATTATTTTATACCAATAGAATATTTAATTAAAATTTAATATTTAAAAAGATTTAAAATTTATTTTCTATATATAATATATATAAAAAATGGAAAATCAAGACCTTCAAGAAATTCAAACAATACAAGAAAATGCTATTAAAAAAGAATTTAATAATATAGAATATCAAAAAAAATATTATCTAAAAAATAAAGATAAACTATTAGTAAAACTAAAAGAAAAATCAAAATGTGAAATATGTAATGGTTCATTTAGTTATGTATCAAAAAATAGACATTTAAACAGCGAAAAACATAAAAGAAAAATATTATCTAACACCCCTTAAAGTGTTTCCAAGCATCTTTTAAACTTACATCATTTTTATGTTTATATTCCATAACATCTTTAACACGTATCGCTTTTTTATCTCCACCTTTTTTACTTACCTTTTTCCTTCTACGCCCACCATTCATTTTTTCCATTTCATCTTTTTCACTTACCTTTTTAGGTTTTCTACGTCTTCTACGCCCACCATTCATTTTCTCCATTTTACTATCTCCACAATCCATACATCCGCCTTCTATATTCTCTTCTTTTTTTTCACTCCCTTTGACATACATAGGATGGTCTTCGGGTAGCATTTTTCGCCCTCCTCTTTTTTTTTTTCCTAATCCTATATGTTTTAGTCCTTTTGATGCTAAACCATATAAACTATTATCTCCTAATAATTTAGAGAATGGTTTTAGTGCGGGGACATTTTCAAAAATTGGTTTTCCTATTGCTCCTAATGTTGAACCTACTGTGCCTATCATATCACTCAAAAAACCTTTACCTTTTTTTTTAGGTCTCCCAGTGCCTCGTCCATAACCAGATACAACATTTTGTAAATCCATTACAGGTTTTTGTCTAACTTTTTCTTCATCATCACTTGGATATTGTAATCCAGCAACACCGCCTACAAAATCATCTTTAATATAGGGAAAACCCGAACCCCAGAATTGCTTGTATCCAGTGTTATAAAAAGTATTAAATTTTTCAGGATATGGTGGAAATGACATTATTATATATATATATATATGTATATAATAATTTTTATAATTGTAAAATTGGAATTTTAATTTTATTAATAAATTCTAATGTTTTTTCATTTATTCTTAACATAAAATATTCACGAATTGGTTCAATAATATTTATAATACTTTCACTATCTCTCATATCTATAATACTTTTTATATCTTCAAAAATAAGATTAGGTATATCAATTTCAAATATATTCTGTAATCTATTAATAATATTCATTATATGAGCGTGTATATAATTTAAATTAGAATTTACACTATAACCATATTCTAACATATCAACTAATACACCTAAATCTGTATTACAACTATTCAACATATTAACATTACCATCTAAAAACTCACTCACAACTTTCATAAACTTCCAATTTTTATTTTGTCTTTCATACGAATAATATCGTTTTAGATATTTTAATAAATTTTGTGGTTTTAGATAATAATATTGTAATCCATTTAATCCAATTTGATATTGTTGTTCTTTTTTAGGCGTATTAGGTTGTGAAAAAAATACATTTGTAATTTCTGTAAATCGTCCTTTACTTTCACAAAAGAAATACATATCAATTTTATTTAATTTACTTGTATATACCGCATCTTTTAATTTTATTAAATTTAGTCCATCATCTGTTTTATATAATTTACTTATTTCATCAGGCGTCCATCTTATAGTGATTGCTTTATGTAATTCTTTATATAAATTTAACCATTTAGGAAGTAAATCCTTATCATTTAATTGTGGAATATCTGTAAATTCTAATTCTTTATATTTGTTATTAAATAATTCAAATAAATTAGGTTCATAACCTTTAATTACACCATCTTTAATAATACCAATATGTTTGTCTAATGGTTGAAATTTTCGTTTATTACCACTTTTAATATCACCTAAAAAATATTTTTTATTATAATCATCTCGTGATGTAATTTTATCAACAACTGATTTCATTATATTAGGAATATCATTTATATCATCAACTTCTTCTATTAAATCAATATCACCAGCATAAATAAGATTAGAAAATAATGAACTACCGAAATGAGATACTTTTGAATGTCTATAACTAATTAGATTAACTGCTTCAATAACATCATCACTATATTGTATATCATAAACCTTTTGTTTTCTTAATTGTTTAATATCTTCTTGATTAACAACAACTTTTTTCATATATAATTATACTATATAAAAAAAATAATATATAAATAATATAAAATTTAAAAATAATTTTCTAAATGTAATATATATTTATGTGTGAATTGATAGAAAAACTGTTTATGGATATTAAACCTGAAAACATTAATATTCAATTAGATGAAGAAGAAGTATTTAAACATTATGATAAAGACAAGGATGAACTTTTAATTTTAATAGGAAAACTAAAAGCAGAAAATTATAGTCTAACCCAGCGTTTAGTTGGTCTTGATATATGGTTAAAAGAGGTTATTGGAGAATATTATAAAGAGAATATTAAAAAGGATGAAAGTGTTGAAAAAAATGATTAAATAATTTAATTTTATATATTTTTTATATTATATATATATTATAATATAAAAATGACAGATATTGAACCTAATAAAAAATTTATGAAAGTTAAAAAATGTTTAGAATGTGGAACAGAACACAAAATAAATTATATATATACACACTACAAATCAAAACGACATATTAAAAACAAAAATAAAAATAGTGTTTCAAATTTAGTAATTGATACGAGTTTAGACGGACAATATAAGCATATATTAAGTAATATTGATAATATTGTTGATGTATGTAATCATTTAAAAGCATATATTAATGATAACAATAATAAATAATTCATAATAATAATTAATTTCTTAATATAATATATATATATGTATAAATCAGGATTATATCAAATTGGAGCAGGAATTAATCAATTAGGTGGAGGAAATAATTATAATCTTTTAGGTTATCCAGTAGGATTTTACACTAATACAGGTTTAACTGATATGAATGAGACAGTAAGCAGACCTATTTTATCAGTTAATGAATATTTAAGTGGTGGTGCGCCCCTACCTATGTATAATATAGGGTCAGGTGAAGAACCATTTATTTTAGATGATATACAAGGTGGAAAAAAAATGAGACCAGTTAAAAAATATGAAAGAAAGAATGCTATTAAATACCCAACTTTATATAATAAAGATAAATTAGCATCTATGACAAGAGGAACTTTAAAAGGTGGAGATAAATCACATTTAAAAAAAATGAAATCATTACTTAAAGATTTAGAAAAACATAGAGATAATAAAGAAAGTATTGATAAAATAATTAAAAAACATAAAGCAACCTTAGAAGGAGCAGGATTTAAAGGAGGTAATATTTTTGATTGGTTAGCAGATAGAATACCAGATGTAGCGAGTTATATACCAATCGTCGGACCAATTATGAAACCTATTCTAAATACAGCACTCAATACCCTTGACCCATATAGAAAAGTAAAGAGAGAATATGGAAAAGATGATTAATATATTTTTGATATATTTTTTTAGTTAATTTTTTTAATTTAATATATTTATTTTATTATGTAATATATATATAATAAAATGGAAGATAATTATACATTTTCATTTGAATGTGGAAAGCGTTTAGCAGTTATAAAAAGTAAAAGTAGTGGTAATAATGGTAAGATTATACATTTATATGATAAAAAGAAAAGATGTTGTAATACTTGTAATGAAGGAAAATGTAAAAAGAAATGTTGTGATAATTGTTGTAAAACATATCATAATGAAAAAGAACAAGATAATATAACGACACATATTAAATTAGGTGATGATGAGTATTTTGAAGAACTACCAACTAATGACCCAACACAAACAAATATAGTTATGGTGAGTGCTAAGGCAGGTGCAGGAAAAAGTTATTATTTGAAACAATATATACAAAATTATAAGAAAATTTATAAAGATAATAAAGTGTATTTGATGAGTGAAAGTAATACAGATAAACTTATTGATGATTTAGTAAAAAGAATACCATTAGATAAGTTTGTTGAGAGTGAATTAGAATGGAGTGATATACCAGACCATTCATTACTTGCTTTTGATGATATAGACTGTTTAGAAAATACAAAAGAAAATGGATTTTTAAAGAAAAAACTATATCATTTAATGAATAGTTCTATCCAAAATGCGAGAAAAAAACATATCAGTATCGTTCAAACGGTTCATTGTGCGACTGACGGACAAACAACAAAGGTGATGTTATTATCTTGTTCTTCATTTGTATTCTTTTTAAATTCTGTATCAATTCAACACAAAAATGCTCTAAACAAATATTTAGGTATTTCAAAAGAAAATATCAAAAAAATATTAAGTATGAAAGGAAGATGGGTTTGTATATTTAATATGACACCTATGGTTATTATGGGGGAACGAGAAATATATATATTAGGTTCTAATTAATAATTTAAAAAACTTTCAAAAATCTCACAAAATAATTTATTCATTTTATTTTAACCTTTTAAAATAAAATTTTAGAATTTGCGGGGATAAATTTTTTTTATTATAAATATATTTGTAGATTTCTCCGCAATTTCTAAAATTTAAAACTATTTTTATTTTTTTGATGAAAATATATAATTTCAATACCATTTTTTAATTTTTTAGTTCTATAATCATACTTTTCATTAGGTTCTTTTATTCTATATCTATAAAATCCATCTTTATCAGTTTTACCTGTTATATGGACTTTTTTTAATGGTTTAATACCTAAACTTTTTAGAAAATCTTTCCTATATTCCTCATCGTGATTTTTTTTATTTTTCTTATTAAATATAACTGCTTGTATATCTTCCTTTCCTTTTGGTTTTACCGAATTTTTTAAAAAATCATTCATATTATCAGTTAAATTTTTCGTTCCATACCATCTCCTTACATATTTATTTTTATCATCATTAGTAAAATTTTTCGTTCCATACCATCTCCCTACATATTTATTTTTATCAACATTAGTAAAATTTTTTGCTCCATACCATCCAACTCCACCACCATATATACTTTTAGGCATAATAAATTTGGGTTCTCCTTTTCCATACATTACATCAGGCATAATAAATTTTTTATCTTTATCTTTACCTGTTCCTTTAAATACATCTGGTTTTTTATTAAGTATTTCCTTCTTTTTATTGATATAATCAAAAATTAAAACATTTGTTTTCCCTGATTTCATTTCTTTATTATATTTCCTATCTATTTTAGGTATATTTTTTACATAATTTAGTAGCACACCTGAAAACTCTCGCATTTTTTCATTAATTTCGTGAAAATATCCTCTTATAATATTTCTTGCTGTTTCTGGATTATCTCTTAACGCTTCTAACGCATATTTATATACCATATTAAAAGGCATATCTGGATTTGATATAACGCATTCCGCGAAAAAGAAAGACCACAATTGACAATATCCTCCTCCTTCACTTTTTTCTTTTTTTCCATATCTACCTTCTAATGATTGAAATCCTTTTTTATACTGATTTGAAACTCTGGGACAACTTTCTTCTGGATGTATATATTTAAATGGTGTTTCTTTTAATTTTAATACTTTATTTAGTTCATCTGTATATTGTGTTAAATATTTATCTACTTTTCTTGAATTATTAGTTATAACACCCCCCTTTCTTGTTCCTTCTCCGTGTGGTTCAAATCTTAAAACTTCTCGTGTATCAACTTTAATAATAACCATATTTTCGTGATGAGGCATAGTTAAAGGTATAATTAAAACCTTTTCTCCTTTTTTTATACATTCACTCGCCCGTGTTGCGTATATTAAAGGTGTTCCTGTTAATTCGCTTGATGGATTATATTTAAAATCTGTTAATATTGGTAATAAAGGGCAGTTTGTATTATATTTTTCACTAAAAATTATTGTTAATATATATTGTAAATAAAACCATCCATCGTATGATGGTAATATATTAGTTTGTCCTCTTTTTTCTAATTCTTTAATAAATTTGAGATTATTTTTAATTTGTTCTGCTATATTTTCATCCTCTTTTTCTGCTTCTTTTTCATCTTTTGGTAATTGTGGTGTTTCTGGATTAATTAATTGTTTTTCTGATAATCTAAAATAAGGTATTTTTGGTATATAATTTACAAAAATTAAAGGATAATATCTTACTGCTTCTTCATATAATTCTTTATAAATTTCTTTTGATTTTTTGTCAGGAAAAGAGGCATAAAAATTATTTAAGTTCTCTTTATATTCAAAACTTGGTTTATACCATAATTTATTTAAAATAGTATATTTTTTATTCCATTCTTCTTCTAATTGTTCTTTAAGAGGTTCTAAATCTTTTAACATCAATTCATCCTTTTTCATTTTTTCATATTTACTTCTATCCGTATCCGAATACATAATATATTTATCAAATAATTTATCAATCGTCTCATATGCGTCTTGTTTATCTGATACTTTAATCTGATATTTATCTTTTAATACTTTTCTAAGTTCATTAAATGTATAAGTATGTTCTAATTTATTATCTTTCAAAAATGTTTCTTTTTTTTTTTCAAAATATAGTTTTAAAGGATATATTTCTTCTCTTATATTATAATCTACTTGAAAAACATTTGAAATTTTTACATCATCTTTCATATATTCTGGAATATCTTTATCTGCTTTTGGTATTTCTGGAATAAGTGCTTCTGGTTCTGGTTTTGGTTCTGGTTTTGGTAATTCTGGTTTTGGTTTAGGTTCTGGTTTAGGTTCTGGTAATTCTGGTTCTGGTTTTGGTAATTCTGGTTCTGGTTTTGGTAATTCTGGTTCTGGTTTTGGTAATTCTGGTTCTGGTTTTGGTTTTGGTAATTCTGGTTCTGGTTTTGGTTTTTTCTTATTTGGTTTCATAGGGTCTTTTTCAGGAGTAATTTTATCTATTTTATCACTATTATATAATTTCATTAAACTACACAAAATTTCTGGTTTTGTCATTTTTGATACTGCTATTGATGGGTCATATTTTTTCAATTCTTTATTTAATTCACTTTTTTTCATTTTAATATAATTATTAAAACAAGATAAATCACTTTCATCTAATTCATAATCTTTTGGATTTTCAAGATTATGTAATTTCATTAATACACATAAAATTTGTGGTTTTCTTAATTTTGAAACTGGAATTTTTTTATTTTTATAAACATCTTTAACTATTTTATTTAATTCACCTTTTTTCATTCTAAAAAAACCATTGAAACAACTACTATTTTTTAGTTTTTTTGACGGTGGTGGAATATTATCCTCTTCATCATTTTTGTCTCCTCCATACTTCATAATATTTAACATAGTATATATATATATATATATTATATTATAAAATTAAAATAAAAAAATAAGAATTTATTTATGTTAATTAAGAACTTATTTATGTTAATTAAGAACTCAATTGTGTTAAAGTCCAACTACCAGAACGAAAAATTAAAAGACCGCTATTTTTATTATTGCTATACCTCACAGCAAAATTAGTATTATCAGCGATACGAAGAACACGAGAATATGATAACGGACCAGTAATACCTGTAAAATCAGAAGGAAATATAGCACCAAAAGCACCGCCACTTTGTTGAGTATCTTGTATAGTAATTGCTCCACCATTATCCATACCATTTTGTGTTGCTAAAATATTAACATTTAACAAAAATAAACCCCCTTTTAATACAGTTAAAACACCACTTGCTACATTATACGCCCATAATGTCCCACTACCGACACTATCAGGTTGAACTGTATTAAATACAACACCTCCATTGTTTTGATTTGGAATATTAATTGGTTGATTTTGAAGAACTGAAAAAAATGATGGTGAAGATGATGATACAACTTTACCTGAAACATCAACAGTAAGAGCAGAACCAACGGTTAAAGAACTATCTTTTAATACTAATGACCTTATACTTACATTTTTGTCATTAACATATTTACCATTGTCTAAATAATCAATAATTGACGAACTCATTTATATATATATATATATATATATAAAATAATTTTTATAATTCTTAATATTATTTATTATATTACAAAAAATAATTAATATTAAAATAAAATAGTATCATTTTTTAAACACTTGCTATTAATGCTGTTTTTGTATAACTTCCCGATGCTATTTGAAAAAATGAATTTGTTAATCTTCCTAAATTGCCTCCGTAAATTATTGCTAATGCTCCTGCTCCTGTTTTTTGGACGCATACATAATTTAATGGTGTTCCATTTGTTATATTTGTATAAGTAATAAGAGTATTATTAAAAATATTATATGTATTGCTTGATGAACTATTACTAAATAATATACAAAATTTTGATGCTCCAACAGTAGATGATGTGAATTTAATTATATTAGAAATTATTGATGATGAACTTGATACAGTGCTATCATTATTAATTTCAATAATTGCGGGACAACTTGCTGATGTGTTATCTTGTATCAATGTATTTCCAAATAAATTAATTCTTCCAAATCCTTGAATTTTTATAAATTGAACTGCTGATGCTACTAATGGATTATTACTTAAATTACAACTTATTAAATTAATACTTCCACCAGATGAAAAAAGACCAATTGTATCACTTATATAAAATTGAGAGTTTTGTATATTTGTGTCTCCTTTGACCCCTGAACCACTATTTGAGACTAACAAACAATTTTTTGAAAATGGGGCGACAAATATCATATTTGAAAGATTTGTTGTATTACTATTATTTGTTGAATTTTTAACTTCTACCACACCATTAACTTGTATTCCACTCATACCACACGCTACGAGATTTAATGAATTAGATGTTGATACATCAAATGTTATATTACCATTTATCACAACGCTATTAGGCATATTATAACTTCCTCCAACAATTGAAACACCACCTCCTTGTTTAGTAATACTTACATTTTCTGTATAATTTCCAGCACTCAAATTAATTATAACATTTGTATCAATACTGAGACTGTTAATAACTGTCATTACTTTTGATATTGTTTGATATGGATTATTTACATCTCCTGTTCCTGTTGTATCATTTCCTGAAACACTTGATACATAATAATTGTATAGATTTTGTTTTAATTTTGAATTAATTGTTGAAATATCACTCGTATTAGTTGCTATATTACTTGTATTAGTTGCTATATTACTTGTATTAGTTGCTATATTACTTGTATTTGTTGAAACTTGACCTTGTAATGTTGATATATTTGATGTATTTGTCGCTATATTACTTGTATTAGTTGCTATATTACTTGTATTTGTTGATATATTACTTGTATTAGTTGCTATATTACTTGTATTAGTTGCTATATTACTTGTATTTGTTGAAACTTGACCTTGTAATGTTGATATATTTGATGTATTTGTCGCTATATTACTTGTATTTGTGTTTGTTAATGCTCCTATACTATTTATTGTCGTTCCTTGATTATTAACAACAACTCCCAAATCATTAATTGAACTTGTATTAGTTGCTATATTACTTGTATTAGTTGCTATATTACTTGTATTTGTATCTATATCACTTGCTAAATTGTTTATTTGTGTTTGTAATAATCTGTCTTCTTCTTGTAAGTCTAACACATTTTGATTTAATGTGTTTATTTGTGATTGTTGAGAATTAACAGAAACTCCTAAATCATTTATTGTTGAACCTTGAGAATTAACTAAAACTCCCAAATCATTAATTGAACTTGTATTTGAATTTACTGAAACTCCTAAACCGTCTATTGCTGTCTGTTGTGATGCGGTTGTTGTTTCTAATGTATCAACCCGATGTGTTAATCCTAAAACACTATTATTTAAATCATTAATTTCACCTGTAATTGTATTAATTTCATCTTGTATATAATTAACTTCATTTCTTGTAGGGACTGGTAATCCATCTAAAATAATTAAATTATCAACTGTATCAAAATATAATTTATCACTTGATATTGCTCCATTTACTGAATTATCAGTATATATAATTTGATGATTTGTTGATGTTTGACCTGCGCCATTAATCCACGCATTTGTAATAGAAGGTATATTATCTATTTCTTGTTGTAATACATTTATATCTGTTTGTGTAGCGACTAATACATTATTTTGATATATTTTTTCTCCATTTAGTTCTTTTACATCAAAAAATTTATCATTAATGTATTTATTTTTACCTAAATTTTTCTCTGTATGACAATTAACAAAATCAATAATACTTGAACTCATTATTATATATAATATAGTATATATAATAATTATTTAATGAAAAAGTTTATAATTTAAAGTAAAGAATGTTTAAGTTGTGATTTTGATACCATAGCACCACCAGAATTTCCAGCACCACCACTATTTCCAAAACCAACACTATTAAGAGCATTAACAATACCTTCGTGTCCCTTTTCTTTGAGATAATCTTTTAATTTACCTCTAAGCATCTTACCAGTTGAACTATCATAAAATGATTTAACGTGAGGTAGAATATGTTTAGCGTGAGATATAATTTTAGATACACCCCCATCAAACAAACCTGTTCCATTAAGTTGAGGGTCTCGCATAAAATCACTATGAACCATATTATTTTGTTTGTGAGCGTTAATGGCATCTGCTTCACTTAATGGACTGTATGAGATAGCGCTAAGATTTGTGTCCCAAAGCGATATAATATTGTCATACGCCATCACAGTCATTAAATCATAAGTTTCACAGTTAGGGTCATAATTTTGAACGGTTGCGAAAATTTGAAATTGTGTTCTGTATGAAACCATAGGGCATAAATTACGACGAAGTGAGATATTACGCCCAAATTCAAGACGAACACAAGCACCAGATGGAACAAATGTAGTAGGTAGATAATTACCTGAACCATCAACAGCACTGAGACCATAAGGTAGAGGAAGACCATTAAAAATAGCATAGTTATCAACCAAACCATTTTCAGCACACATTTTATAAATATCACAAGTTTTAGAATTTGATAGAAGTGTAGCACCATCAAAATTGACTTGAATATTAGTAATTCGTGTAAAATGGTCTGAGCGTTGAGAACCATCAATTAATGATGTAGCAGGAGTATCACCCCTATTGTTATACAACATAATATTTTGTGTAGGTTTTACAGCAAAAAGCACAGCAGTAGGAATACGAGATACAGTAATTACAGGTGATGATATAGTAGTAGATGGAGGCACAGGAGAACCATAAGGGATATTATAGGTTTGAGGCATTCTTTCAATAGATTTAAGAGGATAATAGACAAGATTAGGCACAGCATCCATATTAGTAGATACAGTAATATATCTAAATTCAGGTTGTAAAACTTCAACTGCGATATTAGTGATATTTAGAACATTTCCACCAACCCTATTACGAGAAAATGAAAATAATCGTTGTCCCAAAGCACCAGCAAAAAATGTAAGGTCAAGGTTCATAGAGGTTAAGTGAGTTAAACCATAATCACCACCACCGCCAGAAAGATTGATATTACTTTTCAATGGAGAAAGAGGAATATAATCTTCAAGTTGAATAATAAAATCAAATTCAGTCGCACTATTTTTAGATACACTAAAAGGCACAGTATTTCTTCCCATCACATCCTCACTACCACCTTCTTTAAAACCATTCAAGGCATTACGAGATGAACCTACAAGACTATCATTATTATTACATTGGTCTAAGAAAGTTGGAGATAATTGACTTCTATATTTTTCAGGAGCAACAGTATTATATCTTTCAAGCATATCAACAACTGACCCGAGTGTCATAGAATAAGATGAACCACCGAGAGTGATAGTAGCAGTATTGACAATTTTAGATAAAGCATTTGAACGAGGAGCAAAGCATCCATATTCATAAAGAGGTCTATTTGGTTCAAGGACACCATTAGTATAAGAATTACCTGATACTTTTACACTAAAACTTTGTCGCCATAGAATTTCTTTTTGAACTACATTGAATTCGTTAGGTATTTCAAGTTTTACAGAAATAGCACTATTA
>Ga0214923_10003482_pt1 | contig 19723 bp, 36 predicted proteins | sample LL1510_MetaG_FD_177993 | JGI IMG/M metagenome (GOLD analysis project Ga0214923, IMG submission 177993) | Freshwater microbial communities from Lake Lanier, Atlanta, Georgia, United States - LL-1510 | ecosystem: Environmental > Aquatic > Freshwater > Lake | place: USA: Georgia | collected...
GGTCGTTTGCGGTGGGAAGCAGGGTCCTCTGTGTGGCGTCTGGAAGGACCATTACACGGGGTGACCCTGCCTGGATGAACTGCTGCAGACCCTCCACCTCAAACAACTGGGGATACTGGGTCTCAGTGACTGTCTGACCGTTGAACAGGATCCAGCCAGGCATCTGGCTGGGCGACCGCATCGACTGCTTGATGTCACCGGGCTGATGAGTCGCTGAAGCGGTGGTGATCTGTTCCCACACCATCGGTGCAGTAGAGGCGGTCTGAATGTAGACCTTGCCATTCAACTGGAGGATGGTTCCCTGTGGGGCGGTAGGAAAGGCCGATCCGTTCGGGAGCGTCACCAGGTTGCTGCCCTGCAGGGTACCCGATGCAGCGACACCACCGCTGGTGGTCACACTTGACCCAACGACGAGCGCCCCATCCAGGGTCAGGTTGGAGTGCAGCCGCAGGCTCTCGGTACCGGTTCGGTACAGGTAGGTGTCGGAGTTGTTCCACTCCATCCGACCTGATGCGTCGATTCGGAAGGTGTCCACGCCGCTGTAGCGATTCAGCAGGACCGTGTTTGCCCCGGTGGACGACGAGACCGACAGTGGTGCCAGGATGCGGCGCTTGTCGCTGACGTAGAGGTCGAACAGAGCGCTACCGCTGGGGCAGTACACCGCCGCCAGAAGCGTGACGTTTGAAGGGACATCCGGGTAGACCGGATCGGCGGCAGGGGTGCCGGGGACACTCACGATCGTCCCGGCGGCATTGATGCCTACCAGGTCAAACCGTGGCTGAGACCCTCCCGAACCGAGCGTGATGCTCTGCCCAGCGGCCACGTTCACGACCGCCCCGTTCACCACAGCAATGCCAGCCGTGGAGATAGTGGCCACGGTCCCGATGACGAGAACCTCGCAACCGGTGACGACCCCCCAACGGTCGTTGCCCAAGGTGTTGAAGTCAACCTGGTCTGGTTCGGCCAACTTGGTGCTGGCAGAGCCTGAGGCATTCGGGATGATGAAACCGCCGTGGGCTGTCGCCATCAGGCCACTCACTCTCTGGTCAGATCGAAAGGTGGGTTAGCACCTCAGTGCCAGACGTACCCGAGGCCATCAAGGTACCCGGCGATGTGGCGAGGCATCCGGTAACGCTTGCCAGCCTCCAACTTGTAGTGCATGTTCGGGTTGCCGTACGTGAAGTCATCCAGCGTGGTGTTCATGCGGATGATGACCGTGTCCGAGAGCGGACCGGGAACCTCGCGCACCTCGGTGATGCTGTCCACGATGACATCGCGGGAATTGCCCAGGAGGTCCGACATGGTCGTGACCTCGTTGTCTTCGGGGGTCTGGCTCTTTGCCACGGTGTGTTCTCCTCTGTAGTAGTCGGTGTGTCACCGTACCATGGTGACATTGAAAGGATCAGTAGCCGGTGACTCGCTCGGGGCGGAACGCCTCGGAGGTCGCCGTAGCAACCTGCGCCGGGGCGGCAGTACCGGTTGAGGTGGTGGTGGCATTGAATGCGGTGCCCACCTCAAAGCCACACTGCGCCATACAGATGTTGTCCCTGCCCTGGTCGGTGTCGTCACCCCATGAGATGGGGCCGTGGACTGCGATCATGCTCATGTGGTGTCTCCTTGAAGATCGGGGTGGCGGGGGGCCGAAACCCCCCGCCGAAGACCGATGAGCATGTGCTCAGTTCGTCACGATCTTGCAGACCGCCGACTCGGTGATGAGGCCCCAGCCCCAGATCGAGTACCAGGCGAGGGCGTGCTCACGACCGAAGTCGAGCACACCACCGTCACGCAGTTCGACCGGGAGGCTCACAGCCTGGCCGAAGGCGTTGTCACCGAGCATGATCGCCTCAAAGGCGGTACCGCTCGGAAGCCACGCCTGGCCCCAACCGGGAGTCACCACGCCGTCGACACCGGTCTGGCTGTCCGCACGGCCATCCTGCCACGTGGCAGGAACAGCAGTGATGTCCGAACCGTCGGTTGCGGTGCCGGTCACGTCGGTGCGGAAGTCCGGATTCTGCTGAGTCGGCTCCACGGTCTTGCCGCCAGGCAGGACCGCCGAGTCGTCGGTGTCCATCGTGGTCGCCAGCGGAGCGGCGATCTGAGTGGTCTCGATGAAGACCACGTCACCGATGCGGCCGATCTCGCCCAACATGAAGTTGCCGGGAGCGGCGTACTTGGTGACTTCGATCCATTCCGGGGTATCACGGAGACGGCGGCTCTGGTGCGGGTGGATGAAGCACACGTACGTCTCACCGAGACGGGGGATGTTCTTCGATGAGAGCACTTCGACTGCGTCCTTCACCGAGTGAGGGTGCAGGAAGAAGTCGGTGCCGCCCGTCACAGCGGCGACGGTTGTCGCAGCGGTGCCAGGCTCGTACACGCCGTAGCCGGTGTTGATAGCGGTTGGCTTCTGGCGACCGAACACAACCGACGACGCACGCTGGAGGGTCTGGCGAGCCTGCGTGTCCATGTAGAGCGCCATATTGCGGCCGAGAAGGCGGCTGGCCGAGGCCATCACGTCATCGAACGAGGCGTTCAGCAGCAGTTCCGACACAGCGACGCCGAAGCCCTGCTCCTGCACCGTGATGCTGTACTGGTTGGCCGTGATGGCATGGGTCCGCATGCGGATGCCTTCCACCAGCGGACCGGCAGGTACCGGCAGGTTGTTGTACCGCATGAAGTTGACGACGAGACCGGGCATGACACCCAGTTCGGTCTTCTTCACGGCGAACTGCTCGAACCGCAGAACCGGCATCGACTGGAAGAGGATCTCCTTCGACCAGATGGTCTGGACAGCCGGACCCATCATAGAGGTGCCGGTGGTGATCGCTGCCGAGTTGCCGATACCCGTGCCATCGAATCCGGTACCGGCGTTGAAGCCGACGGCTGCGGTGTACTGCGAGTTGACGCCACCAGTACCCACACGAGTGGTACCGGTGATGCCTGACGTGACGGGAAGTTGGCCTCCGAGGCTTTCTCCGGGCATGGTGTGTCTCCTTCAAGACGTTGGGACGGGGCTTAGCCCCCGGGGTGGTGTGTTGTGTTACCGGAGGGTCAACGACCCCGGTAGGCGGCGCTGGACGATGCCAGCAAGGTGTCCCGATACTTCTTGTACGTCTCGATGTCCATTGACCGGATGTCATCCGGCGTCAGCCGTTGCGTAGTCGATACTTGCTCCATGGGGCCGACGGGGGGTGCGGTGGGGCTTGCACCCCGGTACATCACCTGCGGCTGCTGTGATACTACAGCAGTCACGTTGCCCATGATGGCATTCGTGCGTGCCTTCATTTCTTCGATGACTGCGTCGATCTCGGAGATGCTGTTGCCCTTCACCAGATCGTGCAGTTCGGGGAGGATGAACTCCCCCTCTTGGGCGAGGCGAGCCAAGCGGTAGTTCTCCGTCTCGGCCAGACGCTTCTCCATCTCAAAGACGGCGCGATCCTGCTCTCGCTGCTGTTCGATGGACTGGAAGCGCTCGTTCCACTCCTGCTCCTTCTTCTGGAGCAGAGAGCGGACCGACATCTCGGCCTCCTCCTTCTCCTTCTGCGCCTGTGCGGCAGCCTCGGCTTCAGCACGACGTGCTGCTGCTTCCGCCTCTCGCTCGGCCTGGAGGGCCTTCAGTTGCTGCGCCATCTCGTCAATGCGCGGGTACAACTTGTCTTTCTCCTGCTGGCGAGCCCTGTTCAGGTCCTCCTCGGTGAAGAACCGACTGGTGGATTGGCCCTGCAACGCTGCAGTGTTCGGGTCGATGACCACTACGGCTGGCTGTGTCACAGCCTGTGCGGCGGTCTGGGTGGGCCAATCGGTTGCCTTGCGGGGGGATGCGGGTTCGGTGCCGACGAGAAAGCCGTCACCGGTATCTGATGTTCCCATGTTGTCTCAATCCTTGGTTCGTAGGTTGTCCAGTGAGCATGTTCTTATCACAACGTGACGGGGTACATGCGAACCCCTCTGGGACTAAGTCCCGAGAACTACGGGTCCCCCGCTCCGAAGTCGATGGTTTCCGGGGGCATAGGCTGGTATGCACGCATCATGATCTCTTGGGCCAACGCCGGGTCGACCATCGGTGCCTGCCCCATCGGCTTGCCGTTCTCATCCACTTGACCAGGGAGAACAAGTGGCTGGCCGTCGGGGGTCATCCCCGTCGCCTGCATGATGAACTGAGCGATCTGCGCCTGGACCAACTGGAGAGCGCCCTGCTCCTTGGCATCTTCCGAGATCTCTTCGAAGATCTCCTGCATCTTCTGGTCTGGGAACTGGACACCAAGATCACGAAGAGCACCTCTCTTGGATTCAAGACCCATGGCCATCTTTGCCTGAATCTCGTTGATCTTGATGAGCGTGTCCATCGGCATCGGAGACGGCCAATCCACGTAAGTCCGGTATGAGAGCGGGTCACGGGGGTCCAGTTCTGCCATCTGGTCCGGCTTCAGCATCACCCCAGCCACGTACGGGTCGTACTTGGCAAGGTTTGGCTTGTACAGGAAGACGTGCTTCATGATGAGGGCGTTGATGTGCTCAAACAGGCGCACGTACTGCACCTTCTTGCGCTCGTGCTTCAGCATCAACGGCTGGTACTGCAACTGAAGGGCGGTACCAGAGGTGTTGGAGATCGGCTGGAGCGTTCCCAAGGCGGTGGCGGGAACGCCGGTCTGTTCGTGCATCGCCTGCTTCAGCAGTTCCATGTAGCCGAGCGGGCCTGTGAAGTTGGTCTGCAACTCCAGGTTCTGGATGCTGGCGTCCTTATTACCGATCGCCCAGACCTTCTTGGCACCCTTCTCCAGGTTCGATGACTTGGCACCGATGATGACCGTTACCGGGCTGGCGTGGTAGTTGATGATGTCCGAGATCTCCGTGGCCTTCTCGTTGTACTCACGGTTCAGGCCGATGATGTCCTGGATGTCAGACAGGCCCCAGGGGCTGGACGCCACTGCGTAGTTGGGGCAGAAGGCGACCGGGATCTCCCCCAACGGGTTCGGACGAGCGTCGATCAACTCATCGTTGATGTACTCCTCAATGGTGTCCTCGGTCATCAGTTCGACGTAGGTGAACACCTGTCGTGTTCCGTCGCCAGCGGTGCCCCAGAACTTGTACTTCAACTTGAACCGGATCAGCCGAGTGCGGTCATGCGGGTGGAACTCGGGGAAGCAGAAGGCCGGGTTCAGCGGGAGAATGCGGATCTTGCCGTCGATCGGCAAGCCGGTGGCGTCGACATACGGCTCTTCAAACGCCACTTTCACGAACACGTCTCCCGACACCGACCCCAACTGGCCGATCTCGGTGATGATCGAAGGCTTGTTGTTGTCGATCTCCCAGACCCGCTTCAGGGCGTGCGGGATGATCGCAGACGTGGCCTCGGGGCTGTGAAAGTTCACGCCCTTCCCGAACGAGAAGTTGACCAGGAAGTCAGAGAAGGCACGGACCCAGTTGAAGGTCAACTGCGACTCGCCCGCCTCCCGGCGGTACGCCCAGTGATGACCAAGGAACCAGGCCCAGTTGGAAGCGTAACGGTTGAGCCTCGGCCCGTGGACCTCAAACTCTTCGTCTGCAAGTTCCACGAGGCCCAGTGGGCTGATGGCGATGGTCAGGTCAGACTGCGAAGCCCGGTATGACGGGGACTGGAACGAGATGCCGCTCATGCAAAAGATCCTGTTACGATTGCAGTATGACGCTGCACTTTGAGGCTGACGAAGCGAAGGCGCTTGTCGAGGACATCACAGAGTACCTCACTGCCGATCCCCTGCATGATGAGGAGTTTCAAGACATGATCCGCTGCCTGGAGCGGATCCGTACCGGGCTGGAGAGGGCGCTTGGTCATACCGAGATCTTGTTGAAGGACGGGGGCAGGCCGTGACTTTCGGGCAGGAAGGCTTGATTAGCCGGGTCTGCCCGAACTCGGGCGATCTTTGACTCGCTAGCAAGACGCGACTTGCGGGCGTTCGGGTTGTTCTGTGCCTTGACTTGCTGCTGTTGGTACCAGACACCGCCCATGAATGCTGGATGAGGGATGTCTATTCCCATAGCCCTAACACGTTCGTGTGCCAGCGACGATGCATGCTGGAAGGACTCGTATCGGCCTACCGCTTCCAGACCACGATTCGCTTGGTACGGGATGTCCTGGCGACCAACCGCAGCGTCGTGATAATGCGTGTCAATGGCTACTCGGGGGCTTGACGGGTCTGCAATATCGCCACCGAAGTCCCGAATCTTCATAGACCCAAGTGATCCAAGGGGATCGTCGTCGTGCTCACCCAGGATTACCCGAGCAGCGTTGCCCATCTCACGAGAACCGAGGTTCCCTAGAGGCGTACCAACGACCCCCGCAACACCCCGAAGGCGCTGTACCTCGGCGGTGTGCTTGGCGTGTTCGGCCAGGAGTGACGAGTGTTCCGGTGACCCGGGTACTGCACTCCGAGAACGCACCTCGAAACTCTTGGCCATGGTTGAGTGTTCACCGGCTTTGACCATGGCAGCGAGAGCCTTATCGGACATGGAGTGGGCGATCTGCATACCCTGCATACGGTTCATCTCGGCTTCGTTAGAAGGTGAGAGATGCGCCAGAATCGCAGCGCCATGTTCGGTAGTCTTCCCGATGGCAGTACCGATGTGCTCTGCTGTCTCGTTCCACAGCGGGTAGAACTGCGCCCCAGCGTCACGTAAGTTCTGAGGGGTCTGCTCATATGTGCGGACAAGTCGGCTTGCCACCGCTGCGGTCTGCTGGGGTAGCCACTTGGTGGGCATAGGACTAAACGCCCCGTCACGCTGAGGTGCTCTGGGCATGTCAGTACCTCGCTGTGGGGTTACGCCAGCCCTTGGAGATGGCAGCGCCACGCTGCTTCTCCCCGATCTGGGTGCGGGTGGGAGCGAGACCTGGCGGCAACTGACTGGCTTTGATGTACTTGTCCTGTGCCGCCTGAATGGCGGGAGGTGTGTCGTTGATGAACGTCCAACCGCTGGCGAGCCGATCAGTGGACCGGAGCATCAGTGGGCGGACGTTCTTCTTCGGGCGACCCGCCGAAGGGGTCTGGAACGCTTTGAGGGCGTTCTCCATCCCCTGGAGAGCCGGGTGCTGGAACACTCAGAACGTCCCCCGCTTACCGGGGTGCTTCAACGGCCCATACTGGGCAATGAAGGCTGCGTAGTTATCGTTGGCCAACTTCACCTGATCCGGTGAAAGGTTCGGGAAGTCACGGGGGTCCAGGGTGTCCCCCTTGTCGTCGGCACCGGGAATGCGGCCGCCAGGCAGCATGGCCTGCTGGCCGCGCTTCCGGCTCACCTGACGGTTCGGGTGGTTCTCGTCGCGCTGACCACCATTCAGGACGGTCATGACTTTCCAGTGCCGTTGGCCGGTGGATCGGGGAATCGGTTGGACGTGTGCAGGGGGCTGCGAGGATCGGTGCCGAACTGCTTGTCCAACCGTTCGTTCTCTTCACGCGTGAAGGGTCCGAATCGGCCCGAGTCGACTTTGCGGTTCGGGTGGTTCTCGTCGCGCTGACCACCGTTGGCGAACGTCATGGCTCAGTCCTGGACCATGGCCGGGTTCAACCGGCGAATGCGGGCCTCGCTGCCGTACTCCAACTCGAACTGCGGGGAGCCTTGAGAGGCGGTCACGCCGTAAACGAAGTCGTTGAGGATCGTGGGGGCTTCGATCCACGAGGCGCTACCCACATGGGCGCGCTCACGGGTCGTCTCCATCTCGCCCTTGCGGGTCGTGAACGAGCGACCACGAGCATCACCAGCCGTGTCGCCATACGCACCACGGCCGAACTCCATCGGCACGTCCGTGTCGGTTGCCACACCTTCCTCAAAGCGCAGCGGTCCACGGCGGGTATTGTTCACCGCCATCGCTCGCTCGTACTGGACTTCCTGCGGGGGGTATGCCATTGGGGGCCTCCTTCGACTGTGATACCAACCTTACACGAAACCACCCAGATGATGTGTCAATCAGCGACTTGCGAGTGCGTCAATGACCTTCCAGGTGTTCGGCCCGACCACGCCATCCACAACAGTCAGCCCAAGGAACTTCTGGAGGTTCTTGACCGCCGTGGTCGTTGCGGGACCAAAGTCTCCGTCCACCTTGATCGGCTGACTGGCCTTCAGCATCAACACGCCCTGGAGGTATCGGGTGTACTCGCTGATCTCCTTGGAGGGAGCGGACGTGACTTCCCGCAACGTGGGCTTTGCCTTGTTCAATGGGTACAGGCCCCAGATTCCACGGGACGGGTCGAAACCGACGGCAGGGGGTGGTTCGGGAGGGGGGTTCGTGGAGACGCCCACACGGTTGGCGACCGGCGTGTTGTTCGACCAATTGCTGCGGTCGGTCTCGATATGGAGGTACACCGCCCAGGACTCGCCCATGTTCGGCACCTGACTCGGACGCCACCAGGTGTTCGGATCCTTACCCGGGTATCGGTTGGCGTGCCAGATGCGGCCCCCCCGATAGTCGTGAATAGCCTGAACACCGAGCACCTCGTAGTTGGCGATCAACCACGCCATCGCTGCAGCACGAGCGGCGTCGTCAGCGATCCGCCAGTCGAACGCTGACCCGAACCCGTGAGACGAAGGGGAAGACCCGCCCCGAACAGGGCGCACACCGTACCCGCCCAAGGACGTGCCGCCGAACCGCTTGCCGAGTTCGTCGCGCACAGCAATCAGGTTGGGGGACAGGGTGTTATACGGGGCGACACCGGGCGATAGAGCACCGGACTGCCAGTTGAAGAACGTGATGGGCACTACTGCTCCTTCCTAGAAGCCAAGGTAACACATCATGGGTGAAGGTCGACAACCAGCATTTCTCTGTCAGGATGGTGGTTGCGGTGACTGGCAATGGCCCGCTGAACGGAAGCGATGTCGATCGACTTCAGCCCATGCTGCCGAGCCTCTTCACACAGTTTGAGCACCTCTAGGCAGCAAGAACAGCGTCCGGTCATGCCATGTACTCCTTGTCTCGCCAGATGGCTCGGCCGTTGAAGAACGGGATGATCTCCTTGGTCCAGGTCCCGTCCTGAGCAACCGACACGATCCCGAGACCCTGCTGCCACTGCTCGTTGCGGGCTACTGGCTGCCCTTTGAGGCGCACACCGCCACGACTGCTAGGGACTGATCCGTCGATTCGACACAGGCATCCCGGCGACCAGGCGTTGACGTTCACGAGCCGACCAGCCAGTTCATAAGACTCCCACCAGTCCTGGATGCGATGGATGTGACCCTGCACGAACGACTGCCGCTCGTTCTTCGCTACCGCTGAGACCGACAGCCGCTCACCGTGAATGGCGTACAGTGGTGTCACATCATCTGAACCGGGAGCCAACTCCACTCGTCCAGCCGGATACCCGTCGATGTACTGCACCCGTGGCGACCCGTTCGCCGTCTTCCCGAACTCGTCCAGGCGCAGCAGGTGCGGCAGGGTGAGCACTGGCCACGACTCGGGGGCGTTCGCTTGGCGGATTCGCAGTGCCGCCATGGCGTTCTTCAGTACCAACCTGGCCATGCGAGCGTCATGGTTGCCTTCCAGCAGAAGAATGTCACAATCGGCGGGGGATTCGGTGATCTGCTCCCCGAGATAGCGGTGTGTGCGGTCCAGTGCTGGCTGGGTGGTCAACATCATCTCCGGGGCCACAGCAAACTTGTCGCTCCACTCGGCCATGTCGATGGTGTCACCCAGGTTCACGATGCGGTTGGGCTTGGCGTCCCGGATGATCTGGAGGTGGAGGTCGATCGCACGCTCGTCCTGGAATGGGTCCAGGGTGCCGTCTTCGTAACGGCGGTATCCGATCTGCGGGTCGGGGGCGATCACGATAGTTGATGCGGTTCCCGTGCGTTTCGGCACTGGTCGAGGCTTGACCGTGACTGGTCGTGCTGGCTGTACAACAGGCCACGCCGGACCGTCTGTCCAGGCTGGCACGAACTCGATGCCGTGCATGTCGACGGTGACAGGTTCGCCATCGTCGCCCTTCATGAAGCCCTGCCACGCCTTGATGGCCTTGACCCGCCCCACGTCGGCTAGGTCGATCCCGTTCCGCTCCAGTAGTTCAGCGAGTTTCCCGATGGCAACCTGTGGCCTCTGTGCCCCGTCAAGTACGTGACGGAGGTCACTCACACTGACACCCCTTGGTTCGATGGCGTTGAACCGAGGAATGGCTGGTCTTGTACCCGTACTCGTTGAGGGCACGGGCTAGCGACGATGACGAGTACGTCTTTCGGTCGGCCAGCGCTAAGCGGAAGTCAGCGGCGTCCTTATCGTCCATGTCTTCCAGGATCGCCCCAATGGAGCAACGCCCACCTGACTGACTCCGGGAGTGTTTCTCTAGAAGAGAACCGAACCCGCCGCTACCTAACTGGGGAGCCTTAGCCATCCGCTACCTCCGGGTGTGTGTAGGCAGGCGGCAGGCTATCACACCGAGTAGTTGTGTCACCGCACAGCGTTCACGTGTACGGGTAGCCGGTTTCCTTGCGGATCTCCTTGGTGACCCTCCCATCGAACCGGGTCACTGGCTTACCTGCGTCGAAGGGGATGATGCCCTCGTGGTGGATCACCGGAACCAGCATGTTCGGGTCGATGTCGTTGGCTGCGGCGATGCGGTGGTGACCGCCAAGAATGCGCCGACCTGGCGTCTCACGGTTTGGGTAGTGCAGCCCGAGGTGTAGCGGCGCATGCACCCCACTACTAGCGACACTGTCATGCAATGACCCTTGGCTGAGGTACTGATCCACCTTGGCGTCATGTGAGGCCATCCGGTCCTCCCACCAGGATTCATCACGGCGCTCGTAGGACGATGTCGACTCACCTGTTCGCTGGTAAGGGTAGTCACTGCGCTCTAGTGCCTTGTCGAGGTCCAGTTCCGGGACTCGGATCTCTTCCGCATCGCCGTGCTCATTGAGGGCGTCGTACTCTGCACGGGTGAGTTTCGACTCCTGTAACTTGCGCCCCCAGAACTCTCGCTTGCTCTCTGGACGGGTCGTGTTGGTGCTCTCCTGGTAGACATCGTCAAAGTCGCCCTCGTTCGGCTGGTACCGAGACTTGATCTCACCAGCAGACATGAACATCGGCAACTGCTCTACCCACTGTCTTTGCGTCCTAGGCATATCACAACACTAGCCCCGGTAGAAGGGGCTGTCGAAGACTTCAACGACGGGTGCGGCTTCGATCTGAGAGCACATGCAGGCCAGCGCCAGCGAGTCCACGAAGTCATCGTGAACGTCCCGCTCGTTCTCCGGTGCCTGAACCAGCAGGTACTGGCCCTTCATGACCTTCTCCACGTCGACCATCTGCTGGCGGAACCGACGCCATACCCTGGTTCGGCGTGCCTTGGAGTGGCCTGGGTAGACGAGCATCCGGCGCTGGATCAGACCGATCAGGTTCTTCCAACGGTCGGCCTGGTTCTTGGAGTCCGAGTTGAAAGCGAAGACCTCACAGCGACCTGCAAACAGGCGTTTCAGACGGTCCGCTACCGCTGAACCCATGCCCTGGGCGTCGACACCGATGTAGGCGATCCAGTACTGATCCAAGAACTCCATGATCTGGAAGTACTGCTCCTCCCACTCGGTGTTGTGGATCTCCATCCAGTTCAGGATGCGGTGTTCTCGGAACCCAGCGTGGTCGGGGTGGTCCCAGTCCACCCAGCACACGGTGACCACCGTGGAGTCCTTGACACGGGCCGGGTCGATACCTACCACCACCGGGGTGCGCCACCAACCCTTGACCAACTGCATCGAGGGGTCGGCCAGGTAGTCCAGTTCGTCCTCGGTGATGAGCATGCCTCGCTCCAGCATCCACTTCAGGCAGAAGGCCATCTGGAACTCTTCGGAGTCCTCACCGAGCCGCAGTTTCTCCTTCTGGATGAACTTGGCGTAGAGCGGGTTGTATTTCGCCACCGTGCGCCAGTCGTATTCGTAGTGGTTCTGGCGGGTCTTGCCCTTGGCGGTGGCCCGACGCTTGTTCAACTGGATCGCCTTGTAGAAGTCGCCCTTGGTATAGGCGGGCGTACCGATCTTGCACATCGACCCGGCATACGCAGCCAGCATGGGGTGGATCGACTTGCGGACCACCTGGTCGTCGCAGTCCTGGGCCTCGTCAACCACGACGATGTGATACGACGAACCTTCGATCTTGGCTCGTGGACTGGCGGTTTGACGGCGGCAGAACGACCCTGAACGCAACTTGATGATCTTCGACTTCCCCTCGGGCTTCTCGTCAATCTCCGGGTCACGGAGGATCTCGTAGGCCCTGTCACTCGTAAGCCTGGTTACGATCCGCCCGAAGACGATCTCACTTTGGTCGTCAACCGGAGCGAACACCCCAACCCACAGTCCGCGCTTGAACCGCTCCAGCATTGGGTAGGTCATCGCCAACTTGGGTAGCACGACCATGCACCCGGCCAGCACGGTGGCCAGCGTCTCGGACTTCCCAGACTGGCGTGCCCACAGCGCAGTGATCTCTTCGGAGTCCCCGATCACCAGGGACTCGATAAGGCGGTATGCAAGCGAGCGTTGGTAGGGGCGCAACTCGAACCCGGCCAGTTCCTCGCAGAAGAAGATGATCCGTTTGACCAGTTCGTCAACGAACCCCGCCATCTCCTCGTCTAGTTCAACCTCAACGACCTCAGGCTCATCGGATGGCTGGGTCTCGTCGGGCAACTCCTCCCAGAGTGACTCGTCCGGGTATCCCAGGTCTTCGACCTCGGGGTTCCAGATCCCAGTGTTGTTCTCCAGTGGAGAGTCTTGCAACCATGCGACCATGTGACAACACTAGCCAGTGTTTGGTGGCGCAATACGAAGAGGGGCCTCAGGTTTCCCCAAGACCCCTCCTCTCCCGACTCAGTTACACATTTCTGTGCCCCAAGTACCGACCACTCTACTGACCCGAGTCCGACACCGCAACCTCCCGCTTGCGCCACTTCGCACCGGTCAGCCTGCAGTACTCCTTCACCGTCTCCAGGTACCAGCAACGGGTCAGGTACTTGTCTGGGTTCTCTGGGTCGTACGCCTCGTAGGGGCGTGCATCGACCTTCGGCGTGTCAGGCGTCTTCTTCGGCACTGTTCCGCTTCTTCGCTCGGTAGTTCCGGTAGTACTCGCTGGCGATCACCACACAGGCGTCGCCTTGGCATCCCTTGGCACGCCGCCACAGGGAAGCATCGGGGCACGACGCTGAATCACGCTCCGGGTCGATCCCGCACACACCGTGCTCGGAACGGATGATCGGCTGGAGGCGACGGCCTGGGCGTCCTTTCAACAGGTGATCGACCTGCTCCTCCACGACGCTGATGCGACCCTCCAACTCGCTGACCAGCGAGTCAAGTTGCTGACATGCAACTGCCAGGCGCGTTTCCTGTTCGGGGGTCATACGGTGCCCCCTTGCCAGCCGGTGTACTGGGTGGAGATCTCCAACCGCACAGCCTTGCCATCCGGATCGAACCCGGAGAACGACGTGGCAGTGTCGCTGTCCCAGTCAGGACCCCAGAAGATTCCCTGGGTGAACGCCAGAAAGACACCGAGACCTCTGGCGGCGTCTACCGCCTCGTCCAACGTGGACGCAGCCGGAAGAGGCCAGTCCTGTGTCTGCTGTGGGGAGGTAAAGCGAACTCCATAGGTTTCGGAGAACAGCGATAGTTGTTCTGTCATAGCGCAAACACTATCAAAGGCCACGCTCTATTGCAAGCCTACGCCTGAGTATGCTGCGGACACCGGCCTGTGCATCTGATAGGGCGGTATCGCAGTTGTGCAGGTGAGTCGGTGTATCGGCACCGCCGCCCTGTGCCTGCTGAAACGAGGAGATGGCAGTAGAGATTGCCTGTTCCACGAGCAGGAACAGTGTCTGATCGTCCAACCGGTCGAACCTGCTGGACTCAGGCATGGGGATCTTCTTCTTCAAGAAGCCCATGGGCCTCCCACCTTCAACTGTTGCGCCCACCTGCGGTGTAGACGACACGCATCCTGCTTGGCTCGGGCGCGAGCACCACGCCCCCACTGAATAGGGCCGACAAGATGCAGGTCGGGACCAACAACGTCGGTCGTGCGATAGGTGGCGTACCGCCCATACTCTTGGTCTTTGCGACGAGCAGGGTCGCCGCCAGGGCGAGTCCGTACAGCGTGGGCCAGCACGAAGCGAGGCGGTCGGTGCTCTGGACGCTCCATGCTGTCGTTATTCATGACGGGCCTCGTCGCTGTAGATGCCACGGCAGACCGTTATTTTGATCGGTGTCGTCAATGACGGCAGTCGACCCCTGGCCGTAGGGGCCAGTCTGTTTGCCGAGCGCGTTGGCGATCTCGCCTATCCAGTCGCCGGTGTCGAAGTTCATCTCGGCAACGGCATGCGGGTTGCCGTATGGGTAACCGCAGACGTTGAGAAGAAACAGTAGGTTGTTCCTTTGGTATTCGTTCAGCGTCAACGTCCAAGTGTTGGGTGGTTGACAGCAATGCGCATCAATTTGGCGCTTCTCACCGCTCACGACGGGCCTCCAGTACCGCATCGACGTCTGACATCGGTACTGGGTCGTCGGCGGCAACAAAGACGTGGCAGCCGCAGCGCTTGCAGTCGAGCGAGGGCATTGGTCGACCGTCAGCCATGTGCCACGGCGGCGGCAACCTCCACGCATCGACGCCGTTGTTGCACGAATGGATCACCCAGGGGCGATCGTTCTCGTCCAGCGCCCAACGGAACCACCTTGCGTCACTGATCACGACGGGTCTCCTCGTAGGTGTTCAATGCTTGGACAATCACTGACCATGTGCCGGGATCCTCTACCAATGAGCGTTTCACATGCGACGCCGCCGCACGCAAAGCCTCAGCCATCTGGTTTGCCAGGGTGCGCTCGGCAGCGAGGTCGGCTTCGACTTCGGCAAGTCGTGCCGACAACTGCCCAGCGACCAGCCGTTCTACGAACGGCACCTCGGCCCGCAGCCGTTCGATCTCGTCCAGACAATCGGACAACCCGCCATAGAGGGTGCACCAGTGGTCGTCTACCCACTCCCCGAATCCGTTGCGCATGTAGGTGGTGCCATTGACCACGATGTCAGCGGTCATGACGGGCCTCCTCGGGGTGGAGCAGGAGTGCGGTCGAGCACGGCCAGGGCACGTCACACGCCGCACACCAGTTATGACCCTCTTCCCAGGGCTGGTGCAGAGCGTCGATGGCGTCGATGAGGTCGGCGGCGGTGGTCACGTACTTCGTGGCCGTGGCGTGAGAGAACGTGAACTTGCGCAGGTCGTAGGCGGCGGGAACGGTCACGACGGGTCTCCAGTCGTCGGGTGCAGTGTCAGGGTGCCGTCAGCAGCGAGGTGGATGACAGCGATCCGGTTGCTGAGTGCCCAAGCATCTGCTTCCCGTTCCGTAGCGTAAGCGGCCCCGGTGACGGAAGAGGGGTAGACGTTGATCCACCGCTCAGGGTACGTCGACGGCGGTTCAACCTTGATCCAGTTTCCGTCCAGACCGAACGAACCCTCATATCCGTCTGTCGTTACTGCAAGAAGTCGTGTCTTCCCAATCCCTGTAACGACGATGTGGTCACTATCCGACCAGTCAGGTCGGGTGACTCGGTCACCGACCTGCGGGATGTAGTCACCAGCCACAGCGGGCCTCCTCGTAGGCGGTGAGAGCCTTCTGTGCCTCCTGCCAGACGCTGATGAAGGGTCGGATGTCGCACGCATCTCGCAACGCTTCGGCCAACTGGTCGGCAAGGGCACGCTCGGCGGCATGGGCGTGGTAGATGCCAGCGTGAAGATCGGCCAGGCGACGATTGTCGATCCGCAGATCGCTGTTGTCGGCCCGCAGCCGTTCGATCTCGGCGGCAAGGATGGCGATGGCACAGTGCGGATGCCATTCCCAGCAAGCCTCAGAGTGGGTGCGGATGGTGGTGTCTGACCAGCACTCGATGACCCGCTCCACGATGTCGCCCTGGTCGAAACGGTGAGGCTGGCCCGGTCCAGACGGTGAATCGGTGTCGCTCACGACGCCGATCACGATGTCGTCAGCCACGACGGGCCTCCTCGCCCAGGAGTTCCATATCTTCGACAGTCCTTGACTTCGGACTACACCGATGACTGCAGCCGGTCAACTCTATAGGTGACTCGTAAACCTTCTTGCACTTAGCGCATTGATACCGCCATACCCTGTCAACCACGGCGGGCCTCCTGCCAGGTGGCAATAGCCGCATCCCAGTCCTCTTGAGAAGGGGTGTTCGGATTCAGGCAGATCAGTTGCACCATCGCGTCGCCAGCGGCCCGCAGGCGGGTGATCTCTTCAGCGGCGGTCTGCAACTCCCCAATGGTGGTGATGTGGTCCAGGCTGGCCCGCACCGTAGCGGAGGTCGCCTCCAGGTACCGCTGCTCCAGATCCCGAACCTCGCCTAGTTTGTGGTTGATAGCCAGGACCAACTCACGGAGCAGGTCCCGGCTGATGAGTTGGATCTCGGTTCCCTCGGAGATGATCTCCAACAACCCGTCCTCGTTGCTCCGCACGATCATCGACACGTAGATCATGACTGACCCCACCAACTGTGGGAATCACCGCTGATGGTGGAAACCATCGCACGACGCCAGAAATCGGTCTCGGTGATCGGGGTCTCCCAGGGCAGGGACAGGTCCCCACGCCATCCATCGGGGTCGATGACGGACACACCGAACTCATCGCACCACTCTGCTGGTGTGCGGAGAACAGGGTTCGACGGGCCACGCCATTCAGCGATCTCCTCAGGAGTCACGCCCAAGCCCTCACCCTCCCAGCGAGCGATCTCCTTGGGATCGGTCTCTCGTACACAGAAGCCGAAGTGCAGGGCGTACCGTCCGATGGCGAACAGGTGCCCCCATGTCGACTTGCGGTACGGGGGTGTGGTCTCCACCACCCAGGCGTACGACGACGATCTGCTTCCAGTGTGGTCCCGGTCAAGGCCCCAGTAGATAGGCCCGATGCCGCGAACGCGGATTGCCACGATGTGTTCTCCCTCTAGTCACGTGCACGGGACGGTGCACGATAGCGCCCATTGGATGGGGCGTCTCGTTCGTCAGTTGACATGCCACGGTAGCCCCAACCGTTGAGCATGGTGTTCACGGCCTTGCCTTTCGACACGGCACGCGCGAATTGACGGAACATCTCGTAGGTGATCGGCGTTCCGTTGGCCATCTCGCCATACACGGTTCCTGGTACCGCTGTGGGAGAGGACGGACCCGACTGCGCCCGGATGTTGTTCTTCCACATCACCTGCATGGAGTCGTTCAGGTAGTCGTACCGGTACTTACTCACACGGGACGAGTTGGGCGTCTCCACCCACGGGCCGAAGTCGGTACGGGTCGACTCGTAGGCTGCTGCCGTACGGATCTGTCCAGAGTTCCGGCCGCTTCGGTTACGGGAAGCGGAATCCTGAGCAGCAGCCTGGGCTGCCTCCAGGTTGCTCTCGATACGGTTACGCCCGAAAGGACCTACACCAGCCATAAACCAAAGGTACCACGCCTTTGCCGGTGTAGTGTGTACTTCATGGCTGAAGACATCACTCCCACGGCAGATACGCTCGGCGCTGGCCTGGTACTTGGAGAAGACGGGCGCGTTAGTGTGGTACTCATGGTTGGCTCGGGAGGTGGCTACACGGTTGCTGCCCCACTGGACATCGTCACCGCCGAAGCGGTGGTGTCGCATCTCCAGCAGATGATCCAGGAGGCACGCCTCGTCCAGGAGGCCGTGATGACGATGCCCCTGGAATCGGCCAAGCAGTACGTGGAGAACTGGGCGGCTCGTCAGCGCAAAGGTGAGTCCTCGGACTGATACTCAGGTTTGGGAGTTGTGAGCGATGGGCGCTCAACTGGCGGTAAACCAGTGGCCTACGGGTACCGGTGGTTCGATTCCATCAACTCCCACTAGAACGACCGCTCAGGCCCTTCCCCGGAAGAACTGCTTGTGCTGGATGTGGATGGGCCTGGCACTCTCGTCGTCCGAGGCCCAGTTCATGCTTTGAATCCATACCGGAGCGCCTGGGCGAACGGTCTGCTCACGTTCAGGCCCGTTCGGGCCGAACACGCCCTCGCCTCCCGACCAGTCTTCAAACTCGTCGGTCCCGGGCTGGATGATGTGGCGCTTGTGGACAAGCCCGTGCACGAGGGTGCCGTGCAGCGGCGCATTGTCGTCGCTTTCCCAAGCGGACCCGTCGAAATCCCTGCTCATGGCAAAGTTCCAGGCCACCTCTGGCTCGGTCGTCCAGTGCGGGCCTAGTTGGCGGGTGTCGACCTCGTCAGGGCGGACCTGAGCGAGTCCCCGACTGACCTCTACAAAGTTCCGTCTACGAGAGCGCATCAGAACGGCAGTTCCAGTTGCTCACCCTCCGGTTCATGCTGGAACTGTGGGCCGAGACTGGGCTTCGGAGCGCCGGGAACCGGGCGTCGGTTCCGGTGGTCTTTGAGTGCTGCGCTGACGACCATGCTCGACCACAGCGGCTCCCGTTCGGGAGTTGTCGGCCCGTTCACGCTGGGAGGGATGTGCCCACCGACCGACTTGGCGAAGGCGTACCCGGCCGGGGAGAGCGTCCCTGAATGGCCGATCGGTGCGCCGAGTTCTCGTTCAGCGACCCGGTACATCTCCGAGCCAACTCCGGTTCGCTGGAGGGGTTTGGCTACTGCTGCCTCGGTGATACGAGCCTGGGCGGTAGAGATCATCGTGCCAGCCTCCTCGTCCACATCGACCCAGGCCATCGGCGGGTGGAAGGTGAGCGCCCCGACCGCCGCATCATGCCCTTCGGGTGTGCGGGCGTGAGCGAACACCGCCCCAGGTGCGGTGCCCTTCGGGGCGGAATACGTGTATCGGACCGTCTCCCTCATCGCTTACGAGGGTATCACACCACGCTGATACAGTTCTCCACATGACCTTCGAGGAATGGCTCCAGCACGGGATCGACAACAAGTTCTGCGGGCAGCCGCACTGTTACAGCCATGGCTGGCCCGAGATGGACGACGACGAGGAGAAGATGCTGGACGACGATGGTGAGGTCTGCCTCACCATGGTCCGTCTGTTCTAGCGCTGTGGGGGTCTCACAAGTCCCCCCACGCCTTGTCGTCATAGTTGGCGTAGGCCACCGGATTGCCGACAACACGGAACCCGACCTTGTCACGACGGTGGGAGTGCCCCTTGGCGGTGATACGTCCGTGCGGGTCACTGTGCTCGGACAGATGCTCAACCTCGTACACGGGCGAGAACAGTGCTGGCTGGTATGGCGCATCGCCTCGGAACACCGGGATGTGTACCCAGTCCGACCCCTGCCGCGCAAACTTCGTGTCGACACCAGCGGCTCGCGCCTCTGTGTCCATGCGCTGCTTGGCGAACTTCTTGGCGACACCCACATCCGGGGTGGCGTAGGCACCGATGGCTGTGTGCTCGTCCACGGGATACCGGTAACCTCTTCCGTCCGTAGCATCTGGCCCGTAGAAGTCGTCCCGAGTGCGGGGTTCGATGACATCTCCGGCCTTCAGCCAGGCGGTGGTGCCGTGAAACAGGCGCTCGTTCAGGTGGTCGTGTGCGGGCATCAGAACAACGACTCCTGCCCGGGACCGGGATTGATGCGCTGCTCGCCCCATTCACGCTGTGATTCGGAGCGTGGGTCATCCTTGAACTGTGTCTCGCCACGACGGGCCTTGGCCTGACCCAATCGACTGCGGACCCACTGCTGACCGGCCTTGACCGCCTCCGGTGGCACCTCATCAGGCCATAGACGATGTGTGTTGGGCAGGGACATCGTGTTGCGGGGGAT
>Ga0214923_10003483_pt1 | contig 19716 bp, 17 predicted proteins | sample LL1510_MetaG_FD_177993 | JGI IMG/M metagenome (GOLD analysis project Ga0214923, IMG submission 177993) | Freshwater microbial communities from Lake Lanier, Atlanta, Georgia, United States - LL-1510 | ecosystem: Environmental > Aquatic > Freshwater > Lake | place: USA: Georgia | collected...
TTGTTAGGTTATGGTAAAGTGCTTTCTTACCTATATAAGACATTTTTGTAGGTTTATGAGTTACTATATAAATAAACCCATAAGTGTTTTCAGGAAAGTCTTCTAATTTTTCTATAACCTCGTTATTGTATAACCAATTGTTCATTTTTTATCTATCTATGTTTATAATTATTGTAGTATCTGTTGTAGGTGAACTAGGTAATGGTTGAGACAATTTACCTATTGCTAATAAATTTTGTTGTTCATCATACAAACCAACAGTAGTAATATAAGGATTAAAATAAGAAGCAGTAGCAAAACCTACTAAATTTTCATCTGGTGTGTAAAATGTTCCGTTTGAACTTGTATATGATGTACTACCTGAGGATATTGTTGGGTTTAATGTAAAATTAAATTCATTCTCTCCAATAGTACATTTATATTGTGTTTCATATATAGTATATGAACTTGAAAATGAACAAGTAGCATTAGATGATGACACAAAATTAAGTAAACTTGGAAAAAATGAAACACCCGGGCTACTATATTCTCCTTCACCATATGGTGTAACTCCATAAACCGAATATCCATATAAATCACTTAATGAAAATACGGTTGGATTACCTGTTAAAACTACCATTCCATGAGGATAAAATATATTACCTACCATTACAGAACTAGTAGTTAAACTAGAACTAAAATATATATTTCCTTCTCCATCGTCTGTTAAACTACCACTTTCAGCTGAAAAATAAAATGATCCTGGGCGGATATAGTCTCCGTATAATTTTGTAGGGATAGAAATTACTCCTATGCCTACTGTTTCTTCATTATTTGTAAATTTTGAAGTGGTAGGAAAATATTTTGGGTATGTTAATGTTGTTTGTAAGTAATTATCGTATCTAGGACCATTAAAACTTCCTGTTAATACATTACCTTCAGGTATAGCGCCTAATATAATGGATGCTGTAGGGGCATTATCCCCATAACTTGAAGACAAATAATTTGAATAATAAAGATGTCTAACTGAATAGTAAACTAGACTTTCAAAGTCCATAGGAGCTATTTCTCCTGTGGGTATATCTGTTCCACCATATATAGAGTTAAGACTATCATATGTAGATGATCCATATACGCCGGCTTCAAATACTGAGGATGTTTTAAAAAAATTTCGTCCTAAGAATCTATCAATTCCAACATTTGAATCAGTAAAAACCAAGTCTCCTTGAAAGGTAAAATCTTTATTTACCTCTAAGGGAGTTACAATAATATCAGATGCTAAAAATTGTTTGAACGCACCCATTCATCTTAGAAATCTAATTTTACTCGTACTAAGGCTTCTTTAGTAAAATCTTTAGGTAAAGGTCTTGACATTTTAGCTACAGCTAATAAATCACCAGCATCGTTGTACATCCCAATTGTTGTAATATATGTTTGAGGATTGTTTATAAAGATAGGATAATTTACTTCACCAGTTGATGCATTTGTAAAGCTTGGATTTTCTGTATAGTTGTATTGAGCGTTTTTTACTCTAACAAATACATAATCTGCGGATATGGTTTCTTGACTTTTTAATGTAAATAATGCACCTCCGGATACAGCGGTGTATATTTTTCTATAGTTTAAACCATCTGTGTTAGATGAAGTGTTTGGGGTTAAACCTATTGAAGCAGATAATGCTTTTGGGTTTAATAATATTACCCCAATATCGGGTAGTAACCATCCATACGAACCAGAGAATGGTTGATAACCATAAGCATTCACTCCAGTATATATACTACCTGCTGATCCACTAACTAATTGAAATACACGTCCTGCGTCTTTAAATATAACTGTATTAGTTACTAAACTATCATCTGTTAATGATAATATTCCACTTCCAGATAATTTTAAAGTTAAAGCACCTGGGAGTAAAGATTCTCTATAACGATTTCTATCAACATTAATAGCCCAAAAATCTGTAGAAGTATATTGGTTATTTGATCCTGCTGCTCCAAAAACAAAATCTGTGTTTTCATCTCCATTTATTAATGTACGATATTGACCATAGGTTGTTGAAGTTGGGGTAGAACCTGATACTGCGGGGTTGTAGTATGTAGATCCGTATCCAAATTTGTTACCATATGTAAGAGCAAATTGAACTTCTGATGAATTTAAAGTAGATGATGTTTGGTAAACATTAAGATAAAAATCTCCAGATGCAGCTGATTCTTGAGTAGATGAAGTATAAAAATTTGTTAGTGTTGGTGCTCCACCAGTCCATGTTGCTGATGCTACTGCTTCTGAGCTTACTACAAAATCTTCTGCTGGTATTGATTGGTATGCCATATTAAATTATATTATAGTTTTACTATTTGTAAAGGAATTGTTAAACGAGCTCCACTGTCTTTTCCAGTTACAGTTAATGTAGCATTAAGTACAGCTCCTGTAGTTGAACCTGATGGGTATAATGTGTTTAAAGTTGTTGCTCTAAATGTAATAGAAGTGCCTACTACTGTTTGAGACACGTTAGTACCAGATGTTACAGTAACATTAGATCCGGTTGGGGCGTTTGTTACTCCAGTTGCTACAAATGATCCTAATAATCTAGCATCAGAAACAGTAACCATATACCCACTTGATTCTACTTGTGAATTATAGTTTAATGTTTGAGGATTCATAGTATATGATGCTCCTTGTTTTAAACTTATAACGTTAGTACCTAAATCAAGAATAGGTAATTTAGCTGTTCCACGAGGTAAAGTAACTAATTTATACTTCATTATTTGAGTATCTAAAGGAAATGCTTCTAATAAAGGCATACTTGTAATAGCTTCACCGTAGTATGCTGAGCCCGATGGGTGATTTGGATTATATAATGTATAATCGATTTCGTCATCGGATAAAGCAAATTGAGTAATTTTAAATGATCCGTCATTTCTTGCCATTAATTGGCGACCTTTAGATGTTAAAATTGCGTCTACTGTAATAACGCTATTATTTAGATATCCCATTTTTGTGTATTTTTATTATAAATATTAATGTTTTATATTCTTATTAAGATGGTATTATTCCTTTTTCTTTTAAACTTGTTATAACTTTATTATAATCCATATCTGATCCACGTTTAGCCATATATTGAGGTACTATAAATCCACCACCACCTCTATATTCAGCACCATCCCAATCTAAAACCATAAATGATGGATTTACTTCTAATCTTCTAACTAAAAATGAATTTACTTCTGTTCCATCTATAATTGGACGATCTAGTTTTAACTGTAAATATGGATTGTAAAATGATGATGTAGGTGTAGGAGTACCCGTCGCTATATTTCCTGGAGGGTATGATTCTATTACATTATATACTTGGGATTCATCCCCCTCAAATCTAATTTGATCTCCAGGATATATTTGGAATGGTATATAATCTCCGTATCCAGCATTTTTTTCACTTCCTGAAGGAGTCCAGGCTTGAAACAATGCTCCAACGTCTGTTTGTTTGTATATTTTTTCGGTAAATTGAGGACCGTATAATATATTTTTATCTGATCCAGTTGTCCAGTAGTATAATGAACTTCCCGGGTTGTAGGAGGCTGTTGCGTACGAAGTATTTTCTTGTTCTATCTTTAATTGAGGGTTAGGAATAAAAACGCCCATTTTAGATAGTATTTTGGATGAAATAGCTGTTAATCCTTCCTCACCTACTTTTGAAGTAATTTTACCTCCATTATCGATTTCTTTATCAGTATATTTAACGTTTGGTCCAACTATTTGTATTATTTTAAATATTATAGAATATGCTTTTGAAGAATCTGTATTTATCCAATCTGTTGATAAAGAAAAAGTATAGGGTTTATATACTTTTACACCAGATGCGTCCCCACTACTTGGACCAAAAGTATATTGATTGTCACCACGAACTTCAAAATTAACAGATGCTATTAGTTCAGATAAACCAAGTGTGTTATAATTACTTCCTGTGGGGAATTGGCGGATTTGGGCATTGAAAGTTACAACTGTATTATTTTGGACTTGTTGTTGAAGTGATCCTCCAGGATTTCCCTCATATTCATCACTATAATTGAATAGTAAAACATTATCTAGTATTGCTGTAAATTTTGCTCTAGTTTTATTACTTACAGTAGTAAATCTAATATTATTTGAGCCGGTAATAGCGGTGTTATTAGCATATACACTTCCATTTAATGGGAGTTGAGTATAATTTCTAGGAACGGGGTGAGAATTTGAATTATTATTGTAACTAGAAGCCCCACTACCTGTCCATAAACTTCTAAAACTATTTATAGTAGTACTATTATAATATGATACAACATTATCGTAATAATCTGGGTATTTAAAAAATGCTATTGATGTTAATGATACAGTTTCTGATGGTTGGCTTCCTGTTTGAGACGCAATTATAGGAACTGGGAAATTATAAGGGTATAAAATACTTTGTATACCATTAGAAGGATATGAATTATCAGTTGCTCTAGTTATAACATTAACCTTATTTCCTTTAATAAATGTTCTAATATAACTATCAAAATATATTCCTACATCTGATGGTTCGTATATGTTTCCGTCAATATCAATTAAGGCTCTAACATGTGCTGCTGATTTACCTATAAGATCTGGGGTAGTTCCTCCAATCCAATCAAAATAAATAAAATAATTTTCTAAAAGTTGAACGTTTGGAATTCTACCAGGACCAGATATATCTTCTGGGATCCAACGGTTTAATATATTTGTTTCTAATTTAGCGCCTTGATATTTTGCTAATGCTCTTGGGGTAGAATAATAATTAAAATCATTTACTTGAGCATAATTAGCTGACCCAGAAACAATAGCTTGAAAATTAACTGGGGTAGTTGTAGATGTACTGTAGTCTATTTGTTGGTAAATTAAACTAACTCTATCTTCAATAGCATTGTTCATTGTAACATCACAATCACTATTTCTAAATATAGTTGAAAAATATGGGGATAGTACAGTAATAGGTAAATTAGATGCAGAAGCAGATAACGCGGTTAATGTAAAAGTTGCACTTAAAATTGTTGAAGGGGAAGCTGTATAACTAGGGCGGTCTACACAGACTCCATAAGTGCTTCCTTCTATAGGGTAACTAGAAGTAGGAGGAAGTATATTCCCCAATGAAGCAGTTATAGTTAATGTTTCTGCCATTGTTGAAGTTTGTGAAGCTAATATGGTATAATTTCCGGTTTGGCCAAGTAAAAATGCTAATGGATTTCGTACAATTGATAAACGAATATTAGTACTAGTAGCGTATGCGGATGCCGTTAAGTTAAATCCAACATTTGGAGTATCCCCAAAAGTATAATAACCAGATGAGGTATTCATATACCCTGAGGGGTTAGTAGTTGTAGTGGTCCAAGGTAGAATTTGAGGAGCATTATAATATGCATTATAACCGCCTCTAGAACCATTAAAATCATAGCTTCCTACACAATTGTCAGCATATGATGTATTATAATTTGGTTGAATTAGATACAAATAATAATCTGGGAATTCAGATATAGATAATATTCTGTAATCTAAAATAGATGAAGATGATATTAATTGAAAACTAGCTCCACCAGCAAAGTATGTTTGAATTCCTATTCCAAATCCATCACTAACTGTATAGTTATAATTTCCTGAAAATGAACCTGACGTTCCGTTTCCTGGGGTTTTTGAGGTTAAAATTAAAATAGGATTAGATTTTGATGGACCTAAACTTGCTACTATATCACCTAACGAATTATTATAAGGATAAATTGGAGAATATGCGTTTATAGTATTTTGTAGAGATAAAGAGGAACTAAAAGATGTAGATCCACTTTTTATATAAAGTGTAGTACTAGTATTGGTTCCACCCGCACTACCAGTTAAAACAAATGTAATGTTGTTGATCTTGAATGAACTTGAACCTACAGACGCACAAGTATTATGATATGTGTTGATACTTAAAGAAGCTGAGGCTTTAGATGCGGCTGATGTTATTTTATCTCTTGTTAAAAGACGAAGTTGTTCTAATGATTGTAAAGATAATGTATGGTTAGAGCCACTAATGTCGGTTCTATTTATTTTAATATAAATTACACCGGTTTGATCTAAATTTTCTCCGTTGGGTCCTACTATTGTTGCCATATTAATAAATATTAAACCATTTTATGCTATAGGTCCTCCACCACCACCACTTCCACCCATATCTTGGATACTTGGGTTTGCAGGATTAACTGGAGGGATATATCTCCATAAAACATACATTTCGCCCTGGTTAGGAGATACAGATGTGTTTAAAAATTCATCAACTGTTATAGCGGCATATGTATTATTATTGTTAGGAATTGCGGTAGATGCAGATGTATACGTGTAAAAGAATTTAACAAAATAAGGAATAAGTGTTGTATCAACTTCTAAAAATTGAACACAATTTTCGTCTATTAATCTTTGATCAGATATTGTTAAATTAGAACCACTTAATTCACCATTATAAAATTCTTTTTGATCGTCATTTACAAATACTCCATAACCTAAAGGTCCTAAAATTGAACTAGACCAAGATTGAGTAATATTAATATAATAATTTGAAGATGAAATACTACCACGTAAATCAGGAAATACACCTGCTGTACTGCTACTTATTGCTTCTATAGGAAATGATTCAAAATCTGAGGGAGGTTGGGGTGTTGTTTGCCCATAATATAAAGATGAAGACTTACGACCTATAGAAGAGGTAATTGTAATGTCTTTTATTGGCGGTCTATAAAATGATGAAGTCATTAGTTAGGTATATTATTAATTTTGACTAATGGATCTCCTACATATGCTATTACACTGTTTGCACTTGTTCTAGGTTGTGGGTATTTCCTTCTTTCTAATAAAGTAGGTTTTATCACAATCCCTGTAGCTAAACTAGTTCTAGCAGGTACAAAATCCTTAATCATTTTAAATAAAGAATTATCGTAGAATTTAATTAATCTAATATAATCCCACAAATTATAATTATGAGTATATTTAGAGAAATATTCATCTCTTAATCTATCTAAATCAGGATAATTTGGAATTGTATCTAACATTTGTCTTGGGTCGCCAATATAATTACCTATATTGAAATATCCAAGTTGAGATATAATATCGTCGTTAACTTCGTCTTGAGGAGAAAATGCTACTTCAACATAATCTACATCTGGTGTATAAACTTCTGAGTATGAATTTTGTTGAACAGTAATGTATTGAGATAATACACTTCCTGAAGGCTCGTTAGTAGGAGCTATTTGAATTTTTTCTGTTATTGCGTTTTTAATACCAGCAATAGGTTGATCTTGATAAATAGTTTCTTCGTTTGAAACAAAACTAAATGACCCAGATAAATAATATGTACTATTTCCTGTTACAAACGATTGAGTAACAGGATATTGAGTAATTGAAGGATGAATTGAAGTTCTAGTAGTAAGAGAAGCACTATTATCTAATACTGTTCCTAATGGTGCTCTAAATATTAAAGCACTAAATGCTGATTCTGATCCCGTAATTGAGTTTCCTTTTATAGAATAAGGATTCATCACATAATCATTAAATGAAGACTGGGGTAAGTATGTGGTGTACATTCTTAATTCTTGGAATGAACCTGAGAATGGAAGGTATGCTCTGCCTGATATTGTTTGGCTACCAGAATTAGATAAATATAAAGATCCGGTTGCTGTCCCTAAACTACCTGTTACAGAAGCAGATGCTTGAAAGCCAATTGTATTTCCGTCGTAGTTGGAATATATGTTATTTTTAGCATATAATGTTTGAGTAGAACCACTCATTACTAACATTGTTGACCACCATCCGTTATCAAAAAACGGTAAGTAAACACTAGCAGATGATCCACTAACTGTGTTTATAAATTTTAATGTTCCGTAGTAATCATAAGGGTTAACTATAGAGCCTGAGTATGAACCACTACTAAGACCAGAAGCCGTATAATCTAAAACAATAGAATAATTGTTTGTTTTTAAAAGTGTTTGATACGAACTTGTAGATGGAACACCATGAGTACTAAATCTAAAAGCTATAGTTTTAGGATCAACCCCAGCTGATGAAGCGGTGTATGTTGTTTTAACATACCCATTTCCATAAACATCAAATGAATAATTAAATGTATCTTGAAAATTATCCCAACTAGATGCTGCTTTAAGTTTACCACCAAATTCATTTATTCTAAGAATAGTGTCAGGAATACCATATAAATTAATTAACAACCTTAAACCTTCAGGTGTACCCTTTTTCTTTAATAATACAGGTAAGTTGTGATAAATTCGTTTATAAATTTCTTTATTTACACTATCTAGTGGTAATATCGAACCTGTGGCAGAAGCAGTAACATAAGTGTTTACGTATTCTAAACCTGATCCTGAAGGAACTGGTAAAGATGAAGTTGCATTTGGTATTAGTAAAGTACTGCCTGACGGGGTTATACCTAACAATGCTGAATATACGTCTGCGTCTGAAAAGTTATTTTGGTATAATTTTACTCCTAAATCTCTAATAGCTTGAGCTACTATATCTTTAGAAACACCATATTCTAATCTATTATCTGCATCAAATTTATTTGTTATATCTTTTAAATATAGCCAAACATTATCAAAATGTTGACCCACCATCTGAGTAAATAAAAGATATTTACTATTGTTGTCATCTTCTCTTAAATAATCAGGTATGTCTAAAATTAAAGCATCTTTATTAGTATTTTGATCATATTCTAAGGCATACACAGATTGTGTTGCAAACCAACTTAATGCTGATGGTGAAGTGGTAGAAGCATTTATGTATGGAATAGAGTTATTTGTTTTGGGCCAAGCAGTACTACTTGATTCATAATACAAATAATATTCATAACCGTCAAAATTAGTTATAATTTCATTTATTTTATTTTGCCAAATGTTATAGCTACTAGAAACATAATAATTGTTATTTATAGAAGCACTAGCTAAAGTAGCGTTAGAAGTATATGTTTCTATTAAAGAAAGTTTATAATAAAAATTTTCTAAACGAGTTTGAGCTGAGGAAAAATGAATAAAGTTAGCGTAATCAGAATAGTCTACATTTATTTCTATTCCTTTTTCTGCTAAAATACTGTTTAATTGATAATATATACTACCTGACCCTAAAAGTGAAGTATTTTGAGTTAATATGTTCTTGTTAAGATAAGAAGTAGAATTATTTATTTGATTTTGAATATCAATATTAAAATTAGGACCTGCTATTCTGTTAAATACTGTTTCTTCAGGAGTAAAAACAGATTGTATTTCAACCGAATATGCTATAGGAGATGCTACATTATCTACAACCCAACATGTATTGTTAACACTAAATCCTGCAGGTAATGGTTTATATAATTTAATTGCAATTGCCGGGTCTGCAGTATTGTTATTGTATAAACTATTTACACCTATTAATAATGTATTTCCACCAAAATTTAAATAAAAATAACTGTCATCATTAGTAGCTTGTTGAAGTGGGGCATCTGATGTGATTGTGTTATTTAGTGGATTTAATTGTTTTAATATAATCTCTGTTCTATCTGAGCTGATAGATGAGATGTATAATGGGTTGGTACTATCTCCTAAAAGTGGAGTTAAAAAATTATAATATACAACATGTTTCCCTTCAGAATATCCTAAATTTTCTAAATCTTTTTGAGGATCAACTACTACTTCTATACCTACAATATTGTAATCTACAAAAGGAGATACTTGGTTTACTAATACGTTTTGAGAATTATAAACATATAATTCAACATAGTTATTTGGGTTTAAAGTAAAATCTATACCCGTTTGGTCACTTTGTTGTACATAAGAAACATCACTATCAAAAGTTTGATATTGATATTGTAATGCGTCTATTTGGTTTATATTTATAATATCTTGGGCCATTTATTTTAGCTAGAAGAACCTGATAATGCGCTTATTTGAGCTTTTAATAATTCATTTTCAGATTGTAATTTAATTAATTCGTTTTGTTGAGTAAAAGTTTCTAAATTTTCTGCTCTAAGATTATTAATTTCATTTATTAATGCTTGAATAGTTTCGTTTATTGATTCTCCCCCAACATATTCTGAGCTTCTTTTAACTAAATATTCGTGTGAATTAGTTTCTCCAGTTATAGGAATACTAAAAAATAAAGTATCGTAAGCATTAAAAAAATCATTTACTGTGGCAATTGGGTTTGATGCAATTGGTGGGGTAGGAGAAACTGTTTGAGAAAAAGTAGTGTTTATAACCTTACTAAATTGAGTAGGATTATAACCTGTTTTAGATAAGATTATTTTTTCTTGTGCCATTATTCATTAACAACTTTAAAATAATAATTGTCGTCTAAAATTAATGTTTCTCCATTAATTAAAGTTTTAACTAAAAATTTATAATATCTTTCTGGCTCTAAGCCGTTCATATAAATCATAAAATAATTACCTTGGCTATCTGCACTTATTTTAGTATAAGTTGTATCAAAGTCAATTACAAATTCATTTGTATATAAATCTTTTACAGCATAATAAGATGCAGTTGGTAAATAATAGTTTTGAATATAAAATGAACTAGTTTGGAATATACGAGCGGGGTATTGTGGGCGCACGTCTAATCTAAACTTTTCAATACTATCCTTTTCAAAGAATCCTTTGTTATTAGGAAAAGTAGCTACTATTTGAGATGAAGTTATAAATGTTAATCCACTAGAACCAGTATTAAATGTATAATCATTCCATCTAATTTCTAAACATGGAGGATATATCGTATGAGTATCTACTGAGAAGTATTTTAATTTGGGTTGGATATCTTCGTTATCTACAAATTCAGAAGCTTGTTTAATAATAAATCCATTGTTTGGAATAGAACTACTATACCAAGCTCTAACTATATTAGTTACATTAGCATTAATGTCTTTATCAGTATAATAACCAAATGTTACAGATGCAGATAAACTTGATGTTACATACCAAGTACCTCCACCCACAGTAGATGAATATGAACCTGTAGTTCCAGGGCTAAATGATCCTGATATCCATTTACTTCCACTTAAATAATTTTTCCAAATCCAACTTACACCAGTTGTTGTTTTGGGAACATTTGCATATTTTCCTACTCCCATTTCCCAAGATTGAGATACAGGATATATTTCTAAAGTAGTGTCTAAATTTAAACCTTCAGCATTTGCTATAAAACATCTTAAATTTGATTGCCATTGTGAGCTAGAAACTTTATTAACTAAAACATCAGATATTTCATCTGAAGGAAATTGGATTAAAAATCTACTAGCTTGGGGAGCAGGAAACATTAGTGCTCCTACTTCTAAAGAAGTTTCAATAATTTCATCTAATCCAGAGTTTGCATCAGGATACGCTGTGTATATTGTAGCGTCTTTTGTTGGGAATATTTTATATACTGCCATTTTATTTTTATAATGGTACTACTCTACCTTGAATGTCTGTGTTTGGGTATTTTACTTCAAAAATCATAGGATCAAGTGAAGGATAAAGTACACCGTTTGATGTAGCTCCTTTTATATCGTATGAATACGAAGAATATCCTGATTCTATTCCTGTTTTGTTTACTATTTCAAGATTTTTAACGGTTTGGACTCCTTCTACTCTATCTAATAAAACATATAAATCTCTTAAAATAATAGGCTGATTAATTTGCCAATTACTTATATTAAAATATACTTGTAAACTATTTATACATCTTGTTATTACATCTGTACTAACATAATTAGGCAAAACAATTATATCAAAGTTAACTCCTATATTAATAACGTAAGCATTTTTAATGTTAATAGAATCATTTAACATTCTATATTGAGATAAATACGTTATAAGATTTTGTTTAAGTGATGGAGATGGGGCAATTAAATTTCGATTTACATCAAATGTCAAAATATAAAGATCTAAAACTGAATTTGATTCACCAGCCGATAAATTTTTAATTTTAGTTGGTTCGATAAATGCTTTAGCAATGTTTCCATATATTGAAGGCATACTCATTGCTCTAACTAAATAATCATCTTGAGTAACATTTCGCAATTGAGTAGAAAAATTCATCATAGAATTTTGTCTAATTTCTTCAATTGTATCTCCGTCTCCACCTCCACTAGCGGCTATTGGATTTGTAGCTGCTAAAGACCCAAATATGTCGTTTGCTGTGTTAGCGTCTAAATTTTGGTTTAAAAATCTAGCATTAACATTTATTTTAGTAATAGTATTAGCTGCTACATTTGCTCCTACTCCTCCTCCAGTTAAATATCTAACTGTTAAAGTAGTATTTGATGGAGCAATACCATATGTTTTAGTAAATAAAAAGTTAGATGGAGAAAATGCTGTTGTAAGTTTAGTTTGTTCAAATGGTAAACCAATACCTATATTATCTGGGTTAGGTACTATTTCTTCATCCGAATCTGCAGCTGTACCCGCTCCAAATTGTAATTGCAGTGTTGTAGAATTTTTAAAACGAGTTGTAAAACGACGTTGAATCTTTTTTAGTTTCAAAAGATAAGGAGCATCACTATATAATGATAAATTAGGATCATTTACATTAGTATTTTTAATAGAATTAAATACCATTTCTTGACCTAAATGATCTACTTCATACCAAATATTTCCGTTTGAGTCAACACAATCTAATACTCCTATCATGTTATCAGACACAATATTTACTGTACTAAATTTAACAGGTGAACCAAAAGAAAATGTAGTACTATTTACTGTTGATGAAACTGCTTTTCTACTCTTTTTAAGTAAATAATATACTGGGTTGTTACCTGACACTTCATATACAGATATTTCAGTAAAGTCTGTAGAGCTTGAAACTGAAAAATCTACAGCATCTGCTACTAAAAATGAAACAATTGGGGATGTTTGATTACTTACAGTTGTTGATACTGTGAAATTATTTGGAATAAATAATGCATAATTAAAATCTGGAACGTATTGAGATCCTGATAATATTGAAGGGACTTTTTGGTAAAAATCTATATTTGTAGTTGCTACCCCAACCACATTTGGTTTATAACCAAACATATATGCTAATTCAAACAAATTGTTTGATTGACGAGCAAATTGTAAATAGTTTTCTTGTACTTGATTATCTAAATAAAACGATAAAACATCACCTACATACGCAGCCATCTCCATGAACATCATACCTGGAGATGCGGGGCTGAAGTCGTTGTATGTTGTAGGGAAGTATGTTTTAGTGTATTCTATTAAACTAGCCCTAAAATCGTCAAAAGTTCTGTTTAAATATTTTATATTTTTATTTGATGCCATTATGCAAATCCTATTTGTATGTTGTCTACTATTCCTGTATCTATGATACTATATGTAATTTTTGCAAACACTTCGTTTGAATCTTGTTGTGGAGTAATATCTATATTTTCTACGTTTATATTTGAAAAATATTTTGCTATTAGATTTTGAATATTTTGTTGTAAAAACTCAAGATTTCCAGTTGTTATTTGTTCAAATAAAAGTGCTCTTAAATTAGAACCAAAATTTGGGTTTAAATATCTTTCATTAGTATTTGTTAAAAAGAAATTTAACAAATTATTACGTATAGCATCTTTAGTAGTATATGTAGAAGGAAAAACATTTGGTGCATTAAAAGGAACAGCCACACCTACAGCGGTGCCGGGGCGTTGATCTATTGGAAATATTTTTTTAGCACCAAAAGCCATTATTTCTTACCTATTAGTCCCATTATTTGATCTAAACCTAATTGTCCATCTGGCAATGAACTACCTTCAGACATTGTATTTACAGGTCCATTAACTTTAAAATCACCAGCAAAGCCCGAAGATGGACCTTGAGCCATTTCACCTAGTATATCCATATATGCCTTTTTAGTATCTATAGCTGGTTTAGGTGCTTGATGTGGTATGTTTTTGGTTGTAAAGTTTAATGTAGTTGATTCGTTAACTGGCATTTTTGGTGCCTTTACAGCCTCGAGTAAAATGTCCTTCAATTCGTCGTGAATTGCTTCTTTTACTGCTTCTTTGATAAGTTGTTTAAGGATGTCGGTTTTCATTTGTTATAAATATTGAAAGTATTAAAATTTTATTAATTAAGATTTACATTTGCGTTTATAATCATAAACAGTTGCACCTAAAATTCCATAAGTTGGAATTTGAATACTACCGTCAAATTCTCTTTTATATTTATTATCTATCAAAGGAACAGTAAAAATTGCTTTATCACTACTTTGAATATCTGGGAGGCCTTCTTTTATAAATTTGTCTTTTAAAGAAATAGGAGTAGATGAATCTTTAACGGAAACTTTAACCGCATTTAAACCATTTAAAAGATTTTGCCAATAATTAGAAACGGGGTCTTTAAGTTGAATAGCTGTTATAAGTAAAGCTATTAAGTTATTATTAGCTTTAATATCTGGAGATGAAGAATCTCCACCAGGAAAATTTGCATTACGATATCTATTACTTGCGTCACTATTATATTTAAATATATTTTGAGCTAAATTAGAATATTGTTTTAATCGATCACTCGTAAGAACAGTAAGTAATCTAACTGCTTGTAATGCTTTGTTCATTAGTGGATGGTTCCATTGGTCAAAAAGAGTATTAATGGGTACTCCTTTAAATCCTTTAACATTATTTAATTTATCAAAAGCAGGCATTATTTCTCCCTTAGAATTTGTAAATGCTTCTCTATGGATAGCTATTATAAGAGAAAGTATAAATAATTCATGTGGAGAACTTGCATTTGAATTGTAAAATGGAAGGTCACCAAAACGATCAGGGATATAATATGCTTCTCCTTTAAATGAAAGTAGAGGTATAAGATCATTTGGAACATTTTTTAATATAATTGGAGTATTATATCCTTTTGAAGAGTCTGCAAATATACCATTCCCTCCTCCTCTACTTTCACCACATTTTATTAATCTTTCTGTTTTATTTATATTAGCAATAAATTGTATATTGGATTTTTGTTCATTAGTATATCTTTGACTAAGCTCATCAAATAATTGATTAAAAGATTTATTTGAGGCTTTTTCACTTATAGGCTTAGGTATTGTAGTAGTGGAATCAGGGGAAGAATTTTTCCCAGCTTGAAATAAAGTTGCATTTGCACTTCCATCTCTAAAATATAAAGGAATATTTTTAATATCATAAAATTGTGTTATATTTTTTCCTTTATATAAATTTGCATGAGTTTGATTGTCAAAATCTAATTTAGTAGTAGAATACGGTGTATACCCCCATATAGGATTATTATTAACTGATATTTTTAGTTTTGAGTTGGGATCTGATAATCCTTCAATAACTTTTTTATGGTCTTCATTTTTATAAAAATTATTTTTTTGAAATCTTTCCTTTAAATTTTTAATATATTCTTTTATAAAATATTCTATCCACTTAAATCTAGCGGCAGATAGTGTACCCGGAGCATTTGTAATAAGGGGTGTAAATGCCTTTGGGCTTCCTGGAGGGTTGCCTGCTTTTTCATTATCAGAATTAGGAATAGCAGATTCTTGACTTGAAAAATTAAAATTAAAAGTAGTAACAGCATTTAAGTCATCAACTATCATTCTTTCTCCAAACTCTATAAAAATTTTATCTAACCAAGCATATAAAACATTTGCTATTGTTTCGTTGTTTGGTGCAGATCCAGGTTCGACTGAGGCGTTTTTGATATTATATGATGCGTTGGAGCCTGTAACTGTTGAATACCAACCAGTTTGATAAAATATTGGTAAAACTGCTTCTCCCTTTAATGTTAATATAGATGTTCTTGTAGTATAATTTATATCAGATTCAGGATTTTTACTTGTATAATCATAGTTATCTTCTGTAATTTTAAGAGGAAGTGGGTTTAAACTAATTAACTTTGTAGGGTCATTAGGATCTGTATTAGACGTAGGATCTTTAGAGGTTTGATTACCCGGGTCTGCTCCTAAAGTACTACTTAACGTAAATGCATTTTTTATATTTGTAACGTTTGTTGATGCCATATCAATATGCTTTTAAGTTTTCTGTATCTATTCTAATTTTAAGTTCATCTATTAAAACTTGAGGAGTAGTAGTAAAAGAATATTCTGTTTCTATAATAGGAATACCTCCAAAATTTTTACCAACAGCTTTGGCAGTAACTAATTTAGGTGAACTTGCAGCAGGAGCATACGATCCAGTAACTATTTCTAATGTAAATCCATTATATGTTGTGTTATATGCTGTATATACATCAACCTGTGACGTAAGAGATTCTTGGTATTTGTCAAAAACAGATTGAACAAATGAATCAATTGGGGTTAATTGAGGTGGATTATTTGGATCAGAACATTCGTTTATATGAAGATCTATAGCATTTAATACTTCTATTATTTTTATTACAATGTTATAAACAATATTGGCTGCTATGTTTGTTATATTTACGCGGTTGGTAAGACTATTTAATATAGGGTTTAAAGTATCATCTATATTTGTTTTTGTAGTAAATATATTAGGAGGTACAGGAAGTGGAGGCACTACCTTAGGGGCAACTAAAACATATGCATCTATTATCTGTGATGATACAGTTACTATATTTTTAGTAATGTTTAAGGTAGTACTAGCTATATCTAATGTTTTAACTAATGCTTCAATTGTTTTACTAGTTGGGTTTAATACTTTTAAAATGTTGTTTCTTATATTTATAAGTTCTAATATTTTGTCGTTTGCTGGGCATCCTTCCGGTTGTTTAAAATATCCTTTTAAAGCTTCTATACCTGCATCAGTTGCCATTTTAACTAATGGAGGAACTACTTTTACAGCTAATTGTATCCCTAAATTAACTAATAAATCACCTGTAGCTTTAGCAGACTGGGGGTTAGGTTTTATTGCCATTATTCTTTTGTAAATGTAGTTTTAGACAAAATTATACTATCTTTATTACTTACTCCTAACAATTTTTTAATTTCATCTAATGTTGGTTTAATTATTTTAGCAGTAGTATTTAATCTAAACAATGTAGCATATGAATCTTTGTTTGCTATATCTGTTTGTGCGACTATTAAAGCGTCATTTATTCTAGAAAATGATTCTAATAATAGTCTTAATGTATCTAATAATCTATTTCCTAATACTAAAGGTTCAATAGCTACACTTTGATTCCCTAAATAAATAAAATTAGAATCCATTGTTACTACATTAGAGTCTAAATTTATATTACCTATAGAGGCAGGTGTAGATAAATGAATTCCTCCTTGAGAATTTAATACCACATTGTCTGATGTTGAATTTAAAACTATTCTATTTGAATTTAAAAGAATTTGGGGGTTAGAATATTGCTCTAAAGAAGTAGGAAGTGGTGTATTTGAATTTTTGTAACTATCTACGTTATATCCCCTATTTTCTTGTTTTGAAAATGTTTCATTAATTGTAGACAGTTTTTGAGTACTAGTTAAATATATAGATGAATTATCTATATCTGGGTTTTCTATGATAGGGGACCATCCTTCTTCACTTCTATTTCCTTGACCATTTCTGATTATTGTAATGGGGTCTCCACTATTCTTTTTATCAGAACTTTCAGACCACCAATTATAATTTTCAATTGCTTGATTTATACTATAATTATTAATATTAGTACTACCAAAACGAATTGAATTGCCCCATCTACCTTCATATATAATATCTCCTTCAAATGGTAATAAAGGATGAATATTTGCTTTTTCTTTAAAAGTATTACCTAAATATATACCAGATGCTTCTGTACCATCAGGGTTGTCTACATTTGGGTCATCTACTATTCTTCTAACTAATCCACCGGCTGTTGATGATTTATAGTCATTAAGTATTTCTAATGAAGTATCAGGTGTGGGTGGAGGTGGTAAAGCATTATGGTGTGGATGGTTCCATAATGATATTGAATCTATATAATATCTTTTAACGGAAGAAAAAAGTGCTTGAGAAATTCTATTGCTAGGAAGATCTAATATATAAACTATCTCATTTACTAGTGGATAATGTTTAATATTGGGGTAAAATGGATATGCTACTGATGGTTTGGCGCTTGATGGGTTTTTAGAAGATATTTCTACATATTCTATTGCTCCTAAAGCATTCCATCCTCCCAATTCATTAAATCTAGGATGATTAGAAGTTAATACAACACTATATACTCTAACACCTTTAGTTTTTTCAAAAATAGAATTTCCAGATAAAAGTGCATTTGTATTTGGGTTAGTAGAACCAGGGTTAGCTCTTTTTCTATAATTTTCTAAAGCACTCATTACTTGTTTTCTTTATTATTAAGTTTATCTATTTCACCTAACAATTGAGCTTTTTCTTCATCAGATATAAGTAAACTTCCACCTGCTTCTACAGAGGCATTATTTGCTACTACACGTTGAATTATAGTAGCCATTTTAATTAATTGTTCGTCGTTTTTAACTCCTATTTCAAGATATTCTTTAATTAAAGGAACAATTAATGTAGCGTCACCAATATTTTCAATTAGTGGCTTTAATTCACTGATTAAGGTTGAGATTTGTTTTTCTTTCTTTTTTTGGTTGTCGTATATTTCTTTCAACAAATCTGAAAACTTTTTATCACCGAATATATTAGAATCTAATCCGTTCATGATGATAAATATGGATTAATGAAATTTTATATATCCGTTTTCAAGGTAAAACGAATAGTTACGCTTATATATGTCAAATAATTTTTCTGTTATTTTAGTTATTTTAGGTGTTTTAACGTCAATTATTTCACGTATATAAATATATAGTGCCTTTTTGTTAAATACATCTAAATTTTCACGTTTTCTAAATAATTCAAGAACAGCATCTGCTATCTTAGCATCTTCATCTTTAGGAAATAATTTATAAATGTTTGAAGTACAATACTCAACATATAAATCCATAAATAAAGCTAATTTATCATTTGCCGATAATTTATCACTAGGTGAATTATGTTCTTCCATAACATACGATTCTGAATTATCGTCGTCTAAAGTAGATACTGGTATGGATGTAATTTTCTTTTTATAATTTTTTTCGTTGTACAATATTAACCAACGTTTAACAATAGTACCAAAATAAGAATATGCTTTAGTTCCTTTAGTATTATCAAATAAATGAATTTTACTAAGTAAAAACGTAATGATTTCATGTTGTAAATCTTCTATATTTTCTACTTCAGTATGATAAAATTTAAATGTATGAATAATATTTTGAGTAAGTTTAAAAAAGGCATAGTGAATACCCTCGTCATAAATCTTACTCCTAATTGCCGGGTCTTCTGTTTTATTATATAAAACAATAGCGTCTTCAGTTTCTTGAGTAAAATAGTTCTTTTTAGCCATTATTTTATAGTTTTAAATTTATTTAATTCGTCTTGCAGGTATTGAACTTGATTAAAGAACCATCCTATTTCATCATCGCTTTTAAATATTTCTCTAGCATCTATTTCTTTAAGTTTTTTGTCTGAAAACTCAATTGTGCTTGAAAGGTTAGCAATGTAATTTTCATATGATTTAATCATATCCTCACATTTTTCATTTTTTCTTAATAAGTTATAGCTTGTGTAACTTAACACAAGTACTAAAACTGTTAAAATAATAATTAATATAATCATAATTTACAAATAAAAAAGGTTGTAGCTTTTGACCACAACCTCTGTTAATTAATTTTTTAATTAGTCGTTAAAAAAGTCGTCCATCACATTTTTCAAATTAGCACTCTTTATATTTCCAAGTGCTTTTGTTTTGATAGA
>Ga0214923_10003484_pt1 | contig 19716 bp, 20 predicted proteins | sample LL1510_MetaG_FD_177993 | JGI IMG/M metagenome (GOLD analysis project Ga0214923, IMG submission 177993) | Freshwater microbial communities from Lake Lanier, Atlanta, Georgia, United States - LL-1510 | ecosystem: Environmental > Aquatic > Freshwater > Lake | place: USA: Georgia | collected...
AAATTCAATAGATAATCATGAAATACCTATAGTAAATTGGTCAGCAAATAGTGCTATAATTATAGATAATTTAATAATAACTGAGATTAATAAATTAAATAAAGGATATCCAGGTCGTATTATAGGAACAATTAATTTAGTCAATTTTTTTCCAAAGATACCCGCTAATAATTTAAAAAATTATATACTTTTAGCTGGAAAAGATTTAAATGATTATAATAAAAGTATATATAAATTAAGTGATATGGCGCCAGTATGTTTATTTGATATCATTACACATAATTTAGAAATTAAAGATTTAAGACATGTATTTGAAAAGTAACGTCATAAATTTTGTTTGATATATAACGCTAGATCTAAATACTTAATTTAACAATTATTTAAAATTGAATCAGATATTTGTCTATTTAATTCATCTGGACTTATCGTTTGATAATTAAATATAATTGTTGAAAAAAATAAGTATTCAAATAATCCTAAAAATGTTATCATTACAAGATTATCAATTATAATTGTTTTATAATTAATTTTTCTTCTAAACCATACACAATTTAATAATATTAATACTATATTTATTCCACAAACAAACAAAAAATAATATACTGCCTTAGTTAATAAGGTATAATTATAATTTGATCTAACATTATAAGCAATATTAGATGCTTGATTTATTTGTGTTGTATTTAAAAACAATCTTATAAAATCATCAACTAATGTTTTATCATTTTGATTTAATGTAGAACAAATAGAGGTTGCTTGATTAGTCATTTGATTAAAAACATCTACTAATGCTTTATCTTCATATTTAGTGACAAAATTAAAAAAGAAAATTAATTCAAACATTGCGATTAGAAATAAATGAACAAAAAATAATATAAGTTTATTAATAGTTATTTCATATAAATCTATTTTTTGTGCTTCTGTTTGTATTCCAATTTCATTAAATCTTTTACTATTCATTAATTCATTAGTTGAATAATTTTTTAATAATGGTATTTTTTTTAAATCATCTAAATGTGTCTCTGAAAATGAAACTGGGCGATAATTAATAAGTTTATTATTTAATATAGGATCAATATTCATAATTTATTTATATTCTGATTTTTATATTCTAATAAAAATTATATATTTATATTATATGAGCAAAACTTCAAAAATTAATCTATATACAAAATATGATATTGACGTTATAGGTGATAATATTGATATATTAAAAAAAGAAGCTGAAAATTTTGTAGCCGAAAATTATGAACAAACAGCTGCTGATTTTAGAGAAACTACTAAAATTATTGAACAATTTGTTAAAAGCAAAAATAGAATTATGTATGGTGGATATGCTCTTAATAGATTACTTATTAATAAAGATCCATCTAAAGCAATATATAATAAATACAGCAAACCAGATATTGATTTCTACACACCTGAACCTCTACAAGATCTCAAAGAATTATGTGATCTTTTATTATCTAAAAAAGTTATTGATCCTAGAGTTCAACAAGCTCAACATGGAGATACATATAAATTATTTATAAATTATGATGATGGTGGCGATATAACATATGCTCCATTACATATTTACAATAAAATGCCAACAATTTCAATAGATGGTATGAGATATATACATCCTAGATTTATGTATATAGATTATTTAAGAATGTATACTGATCCATTAATGAGTTGGTTTAGAATAGAAAAAGCAATACCAAGAGGAATGACATTATTAGAATCATTTCCATTAGAAGTTGGAACTGAAAAAATCAAGTATGATGAATTATCAAAAAATAGTAGTGTTATAATGGGAGATCTATCTAAAATATTATCGGATATAGAAACTCTCATACATATTGGAACCTATGCGGTTCAATTTATGACATTAAATAAAGGAAAGTTAGTATTACCTTATGAAGTAATATCTGTTGAATATAATACTGATGTTCGTCAAATATATAATAAATTAATTTCAGCAGGATATAAGATTGAATTAAAAGAATATTTTCCATATTTTCAATTTTGGGATCGTCATTTAGAATTTATTTATAATAATGAAATAGTTTTAACAGTATATAATAATAATCAAAGATGTATTCCTTATAGAAGATATGAATCTGGTAATATGGCAAGTTTTCAACAAATATTAATGCATCATTTAATTAAATATTACTATTTTTTAAATAATAGAATAGATACTGCTAATGTTAATAATACACTTGGAGAATTAATTAGAACTCGAAATGATTATCTTAAGAAAAATAATAAAACTGTTATGGATGATACAATGTATCGTGAATTTATGATAACTTGTTTAGGTAAGGCATTTGATGCTAGAAGACAACAATTCATAGATTATAAGAAGAAAAGAGAACAAGGAAAAAAAATTAAATTTACATATGATCCCCAAGAAAATTTTCATGATAAATTACCAAACTATATTTTTGATAACACTTCCGGAAATATAATTAATAATCCTAAATTATATACCATACAATCTACAAACAATTCATCTCCTGAATTAAAAAAATCAGATATTAAAATGAAAAGATTCTCCAAAAAATCATCCAAGAAAACATCAAAGAAATTATCCAAAAAAACATCAAAGAAAAATAAAAGATCAATTGCTGAAGAAGTTGTTGAAATAGATATGAATAAAACTGAAACAAATTATCCTTTTGAAGATCCTTTATTATCTCCATATATATATACAACTGAAGCATACTAGACTCTTTAGTTAAAAAAAATAAGAATTAAAATTAAATAAATTTTTATTTAAAAAATTTGGTTTTGGAGCATATTTTGAATTATAGTCTGCTGTTAATTCAGTGCCTCTTTCTATATCTTCTCTTGCTATTCCTAATACATATATTATTTTATTTGTATTATCTATTGTTATTTTCAAATCTAAATTACAATAATTTGAATGATTTATATATTTACCAAAAGGAAAATCATCAAATTTAGAATCGCCATAAACTCTTGCTAATAATCCAACACAATTCCCTTTTCTTAAATTAATTTTACTAAATAGACCTGACCCGTCTATAAAAGATTTATCAATATATAAAATATTTAAACGACACATATTTAAAGAGCGTATATAATTAGATTACATTTCTTTTTTAATTAAACTTAATAACTTTTTATCTAATTCTGAAGACGCTGTTCTATAATCTTCTTGATTATTTAATATATCAATTATCTTTTTTGAACCTATCTTTTCAAATATTTTATCTATTCGATCGTTATGCTTTTTATCTTCTTTTTTATATTTCATACAAATATAACAAACAGCATACGTGAAAATTATTCCAAATGGAATTATTAAAATTGTATAATACATACTACTATTATTAATAATCTTTTATCTCTTTTATAATTATTTTATTTGATAAGATAAATCATAATTGTTTAATTTAAATCTTTTAACGTTATTATCTTTAAAATGAAAATTATCATTAACATCTCCTTCATAAAAATAGTTATTATATCTCCGTGATAATGATTTATAACTACACCGCGGCGCATATATATATGTATAGCCAAATACTTGTTTCGATACATCTTTATACTCATCTATATGACAATACGTTTTTGCATCTCCTTCATAACTATCTTGATTCAGAATAAGTTTAAAGCAATCTATATTTCCGAAATGACAATGTTGAATCCCGTTGTTTTTATAAGTTAACCCAGAATTCTCAATTTGTTTTCTTATAGCAAAAAGTTTTTCCCATTCACTATTTATAAATCCTATGTCTATATCATTATCCCAAGGAATTATACCACCATGTCTATTCAATCCTAATACAGTTCCTGCTACAGCAACATATTTTATTTTATTTTTTTCTAATATTTCATTCATTATATTCATATGTTCGTATGAAGTCATCGCATAATCTTTCATTCTTGGTAATATATGCATATATTTACTATAATTATCACTTTGTTTATAATATGGTAATATCTTTTTTTTACATATTATTCTTATAAGCAATGGATTCGCGGTTTCCGTATTAATATTGGGGGAAAAATAGTCTTCTTTACAATATACTACTTCACAATCATTATCAATTGCTATTTTTGTAATCATTTCCTCTGAATATAACCATCTCTTATGCGTAGTTTCATATGATTTATCGTTATCATTATATTTACTATTTTTAATTAATTCTAAATCATTTAAGGACCTAACTTCAATACAAATTAACCCACCGGGTTTTAAATTATTAATAGCATATTTAAATATATTTTGTGAGTTTATATAAGGTATCGCATGTAAAAACCATCTCATGTATATAATGTCAAATAATGTCTGTAGTTTATTATTTTTTAGAATTTCTTCTGCGTCCTCTTTTATTATTTTAATGATAGGGGTATCACTATTGTTGGCATTAATATCTGTAACATTAATGTCTACAGAATTAATGTCTATAGCATAACACATATTACCTTTTTTTGAAAAAAAAACACTATCTCTACAATTACCAGATCCTATATCTGCTATTTTTAAATAAACATTATCCTTATTATATTTATGAATATAATTGTCATATACAAAACTTGAAAATAAACTATTATTTTTTATATCATGTGTTGTATTGTTATAATAATCTACCCAAAAATTCTTGTTTATATTTGACAACACCTTAAAGTTACTTGAATTACTCAAAGACATATTTAATTATTATTATATAATATAATATTATATTTATATCAAAAAATTATTTCGTGTTTAAAATATAAATGATCAAAAATATTATTTCCTCCTTTTTTATTTCATTTATTTCTTTTGGATTATATGTTGAATTAAATCCAAAAATTGGCAATATATGGTGGAGAATAAATTCTAATGGTAATAAAGAAATTAGAATTAATAATCTATTTGCCTTAATATTTGCTCCTTTTTATTATTTATTTTATTGGTTTCCAAATATGTGGGATATTAATTTTTTTATTTGGTGGGGTATTACATATCTAATCTTTTATAAGTGTTCCATAAATAAAAGTGACATACAAAATAAAATAAAAAATTGATTTAAATATATTTAAAGTTAAAGAGATATAATAGTTATAAATAGAATGAATAATTTAGATGAACATGAAGACGTAGAAACAGTTTCAATCCCTTTTAATGAAAATAATATTTTGATTAAAAATGAAGATGTTGAAAAATTATTTAAAAAATTTAATATTGATATTAAAGTTAAAGATATCGGATTATACAGAAAAGCATTAACCCACAAATCTTATATTAAACGTGAATATTATGGTCTCTATAAAGATATGTTAGAAGAAGCTTATAAATTATATCCTAAAGGAACATTACCTCTACAAGATGCTAGTAATGAAAGATTTGAATTCTTAGGTGATACAGTAATTAAATTAATTTGTGCTGATTATTTATTTGATAGATTTAACGAAGATGGGGATGATGAAGGATTTTTATCAAGATTAAAGATGAAGATAGAAAATCGTGAGGCTCTTTGTGTTTTTGCGATAGAATTAGGAATTGATAAATATATGATTATATCAAATCAAATAGAAACATTACAAGGAAGAGATAGTGATAAATTATTAGAAGATGTATTTGAATCATTTATGGGAGCTTTATATAAAGATCAAGGATTTCAAGTTTGTTATACTTTTATGAGAATGTTACTTGAAAGTATCCCAGATTATGCTGAACTAATATACAAAGATACAAATTTTAAGAATCAAATTATGATTTTCTACCATAAGAATAAATGGAATGCTCCTAAATACATTGAAGTTGAACAATTTATTGATAGAAAAACTGGAAAGAAAATGTTTAAAGAAGGTATTTTAGATTTTTGTGGGAAAGTTTTATGTACTGGAACTGCTACAACCAAGAAGGAAGCTCAACAAATTGCAGCAATGAATGCATTAGTTAAATTTAATTTACTAAATCCAGATCAAATCGTGAATGAATTTTAATAAATTATTTTATATAACAAATAAATTTCTTTTATATATATATATGCTAACAATATATTTTAATAATTATTGTCAAATATCAGATGAAACTTATAATGTATATATTAATTTTTTTAAATTAATATTTAAAGATGAAATAATTAGAATTAATAATAAAGATTCTGATATTTTATGTGAATCTGTTTATGGTAATAAATCAATTATAAATTCAAAAAAATATAAATTTTCATTTCTAATATCAAATGAAAATAGATTAATTAATAAGGAATATTTAAATAAATTTTCTTGTATTTTATCTGGATTTACAAATTTAAATAATATGATTACAATACCATATTTTTATTGGAGATTATTTTCTACTAATATTAAAATATTTAATATAATTGATAAAATACCTTTAAAAAAAATATGTGCTGTTATATCAAATAGTAATTCTATTAGAGCTAATATTTTAAAAAAATTACATAGAAATATACATATTGATTTTGGTGGTATGTTTATGAATAATATTCCAAAAGTAAAAGGTTCTCATGCGGATGATAGCTTAATTGAATTTTACAAAAAATATAAATTTGGGATTGCTTTTGAAAATTCAATTGGTGAATACTATATTACTGAAAAAATATTTAATATATTTAGAGCAGGAACTATACCTATTTATTTTGGCACAACAAAAATTAATGAATTTATTAATCCAAAAAGATTTATTCATATAAAAGATGATTCTGATATTGAAATAAATAGAGTTTTAAATATTATAAATAATATGACTGATTTAGAATATATGAGAATAATAAATGAGCCTGTTTTAATTAAACCATTTGATATTACATTTAATCAAATAATAAATAGTATTCAAAATAAATTATTATTAAATAATAGTGATATAGAAAAACAATAGCGTCAAATTTAATTGTTAATAAATTATTTTATAATTATAATATATATGAATTATTATCAGAAGTATTTGAAATATAAAAATAAATATTTAAGATTAAAACAAGTTGCTGGCGGATTAGTTGATAAAGTATATGTGAGTGCGATTCATGAGTTAGATAATATACAAAAATTATTAGATGAATCAGTATTATGTTCAACTAATGAAAAAAAAGAAATAAATGTTATAAAATTTAAAGAATTATTAAGAGAGCTTGTAAATAATATAGCTTTAAATAAATCAAGGAATGAAAATGTTATTTTATTAAATAATTTTAAAATTTCGTATTATATGATGTTAGATTCAATTACAAATAAATGTAATGTAGAAACGATTGAGACAATTCGCGTAAAATTTGAATATATTAATGAAGAATTAATTAAATTAGTAAAAAATCATAAATATGGTGGATTAATAATTGGAAATTTTATTGTATATGGAACTGATACTGTAGAAGTTGCTCAAATTAATGGCAGAAAAAGTATAAATATAAATTATTTTAATAAGGAAACAGGCGAAACAACACGAACCGAAACTATTTCAATGCTCGCTGCTGAAGAAGGCGAACGTTTAATGAAAGAAGCAATTCGTACTGGACCTGCTCCACCTGGATCAATATTTAGACTTGGTTCAAATCCAGCAAAACAAGTATATATTACTGATAATATTGGTAATTTTAGAGTTAATTTTGAAAAAATAGATAAAATAGAAAATGAAGGACAAGCTAAAGAAAAATTAGTATTTGAAGTTCCTAAAACAGTTTGGAATAAAACATTAACAGGATTTCTTGCTGAATATACTCGCGTTAAATAAATTCTGTATATGACGTTACTCAATGAATAAAAAATTGATCATAATTTTTTATAATTTATTTTATTTATAATTATTTATAAATAGTTAAAATCTATATTTTTTTATTTCTCGGAATACAATATTTATATCAATTTTAAGGTATTCATAAAATAAACCATATGAATCTATTAATGTTCTAGTTGGATCTTTAGATGTTACAAGTTTTGTATCTGGAAATTGTAATAATAGATTATAAAAAAAATTATTACGTTCAGTTACAGAAGCACTTAATAATTTATCTCGTGTTCTTTTAATAATATCATTAAATTCTCCTATTTCTCTATGACTTGTTATTGGAAAATATATTTTACAGTTTTTTATATCATCTTCTGGAATAAAAGTTTTCTCAGATTCTATTAAATCGTATTCATTAATTATACATAATCTACTAAATATAAAATTGGTATGTGCTGCTCCAGCTATAATAACAGTTGTGGAATTATTTGGCATTTCATATACATATTCTAATGTATATAGATCCATTACATGAGATATTAATGTATCTAAATTTTTACATAATTCTCTATATATATCTAATTTTTTATCAATTGTTAATTCTTTAAATGTTTCATCTATAAAAATTTTTGGATGTTTTATGAGTGTTGTAATTTCTTTAGTAATCATTTCTTTTAAATAAACATATTCTGTTCGTGTATCTATAAATATATCAGTTAATTTTTTAGGTACATTAAATTTAGTACGCTTATTTAATTTATCATAGTTTTCTCCAATAATTTTTTTATTCATACTGTCAAGATTTGGATAATATTTTTGAAAATCTGTTATTATTTCACTTTGATCAATATTTTCATCATTTATAATATATTTTTGCACATTTAAAATACCATAATCTATGTATTCTTGTAATGAATTATTAATTAAATCAGCAGACATTTCACTATTTTTTATTTTATCATATATTTGTTTAACATATGCATACATTATATTTTCAATTCCTAAAACATTTCTTATATCAATTTGTATTTTTGATACATTTGGATAATATTTTGGTATCATTTGATCAATACGAGTATTTATATAATATAAATTGTGTACATTTTCATCATATTTTGATGAAAATAATTTAGGATCAAGTTCTTTCTTACCACCAAGCAATATTATTGGAGTAGGTATTTCAGTTAAAAAAAGTACTTTTTGAAATGGATCAAATTTATGTTTACCACCAATATTTTGTTTTGCTATACTAATTTTTTTTGAAATTAATCCCAAATATTTATCATATCCTTTTTTTGGATCATTTCGTCTTATTATGTTTTTAATTACTCCGTCTTTATCTAATTTTATTGTTGATACATCATTTGTAGCATGAATTTCTCCTAATAGAATAACAATTTTATTTGATTTATTATTCTTTATAATTCTGATATTTTCAGGTGCTACACAATCTTCTATAGTTACTTTATCATATAATATACCCCTTCCTAATTGATTTTTTAAATTAATATATTTTTCTTTATATTTTATATATTTTTCTTTATAATTACTCATATAATATATTATATATAAGAAATTTTAATATTAATTTATTTCTGAATTATAAATTAGTTTATCTTCAAGCAATTATATTTTATTACATAAACTTTATATACAACTTTTATGTACTTACCTCTTCTTTTGTACCATCGTTTGCTAATGCTGCGCTTTTTGCTGCGGCGACTGCTTTAAGTATATTCGCCTTTAATCTACCAGCCGCCGCAGCAACAAGCGCAGAATAACCCCTTCTTATTGATGCGGCAGCAGCTGCTGCCGCAGCATCTCCCTCTTCTTCTGTACCACCGTTTGCTAATGCTGCGCGTTTTGCTAATGCTGCGCGTTTTCCATCTATTCCATCTATTTCTTCTCTTGTTTTTATTTCACCCGGTCTGTTTGGATTTACAAAATATACAACTGCTGGTGTAGCTGGATTAAAAATAGGAAAGTGTCCTTCTAAATTAATAATCCTTTTAAGTTCTACTATATCTCCTTCTGGTCCTGTATCTCTTTTATTAAGTAAATCATAAATATATTTTTGAACTGTATTCAATTTTATATCGCTCATAATATAATATATAAATATAAATTATATTAAAATTTTAAATTATGTTAATAAATTAAACTTTTTAAATTAAATTGTAAGGTAATTATGTATGATATATTTGTTTTAGTTTTATAATGATTAAAGTAACTGCTAAGCTGTTTCTTCTCTTTCTGCTTTAAGCCTATCTGCCACTGCTTCTCTTTCTGCTTTAAGTCTATCTGCCACTGCTTTACCAGCTGCTGCTGGATTTCTACCATTAGTTATTGCTTCGACAGCAGCTAATGCCGCAGCATTTCCTTCATCTTCTGTACCACCGTTTGCTAATGCTGCTTGTTTTGCTTCGTCACCAATCGCCCTCTTCATTCGCGTGAATGCGGCGTCTCGGGCTACTGGATCAATATCACTTATTATTGCTGGTCTCTGAGCTCTTTCTGCTCTAAGTCTATCAGCCTCTGCTCTACCAGCAGCTACTGGATCATTACCACTTCTTATTGCTGCGGCAGCTGCTGCCGCAGCACTTCTTACGTATCCATGTAATAATAAAGATTTTAAATTAGGATCAGTTTCTGGGGTTGAATATTGAATAAACTCAACGAATTTTGGATTTGGATTGTCGCATTTTTTTAAAGCTTCTTCGGGAATATTAAAATATATTTTTATTTCAGAACCATATATAAATTCTACAAGATCGTATCTTATAGTACCGTCAATAAAACTATGGATTGATGCTACAAAACACTGAGTACCTGGTCTAAAATCAGCTACACGATAGTCACCTGTAGCTTCAGGTCTACCAGAAGCTCCTACTGTTCCATGTAGCACTCCTTCCCAAGTTCCACAATCACCAATGCTAACACATTCAACTATCTCTTTTAAACTAAAAGGGGCGCCACCAATTTGATTCTTTAAATCTAAATATTTTTTTTTATACTTTAAATATTTGTGTTGATCGGACATATATATATATATAAATTATTTATTTCTGAATCTCAGGAACATAATAAATAAATCGTTTTTGACTACCTTCATATAATTCTTTTTTATGAACCTTATGTCCATGAATATCTTTTTCTTCTTGATAAACAAAGAACATTCTTTTATAATCTCCGGGTAATTTAGTTGATTTAGTCATTATCTTCATTTTAATTGCTTCTTCCTTATCATAATCTCCCCAAGTTAATATCTTACAATTATTAAATATATCTTTTAATTCATTATCTGTCAATTTAGATACTTTTCTAAATGGATCAATCTTTGATAAATATAAAACATCTGCTCTTAAATAATTTCCAACACCAGAAACGACTTTTTGATTCATTAATACATTCCCAATTGGTTTATCTAAATGTGTTTTCTTTTTAACCTGTTTCTTAAATAATTCAAAATCAGTTGTTTCATCCATAATATCTGGTCCAATTGTTTTTAATTTTTTATTTAATTCTTCTTTTCCTATAATAATTTTTAAAGTTCCAAATGAAAGAGTGTCATAAAAATATATTGAACCTTTTTCTGTTTTAAATTCTACATTTCTGTGCTTAATTGCGTTTATTGTATATGAATCCATTTTCTCATCTGGAATATAATTGGCCCATTCATCTTCAACTTCTGAAAATTCATAATCCTCTAATTTTGGATTTTTTATTTTCGAATCTAAATAAGACCACCCACCACTTAATCCGAGGGTAGCAAGTAGGTATAAATCTTGTTCAAATACCATCCACATAAGTTTTCCTTTAGTTCCAATATCTAATAATTTTAGAGGTAATTTATTTTTAATGGTTGTATAATTTTCAAATGGATCATGTTTTTTATATCTACCATTAATAATATTTATTTCTGTTATATTTGTTTCTCCGATTTTACTAAATATAAAGTCAGCAAATCTACGAACTTCATTAATTTCGGGCATCTTTAATTATAATAATAATATTATTTTATATTACTATAAACTATAAATGAATCTTTTATTATATAGAATCATATTCTATTTTATATTATTTGTAATTTCAGGAACACTTAATTATAACAATAAAGTCTTTTTACAACAAGGATTTTTTACAATCGCCGTATCTTTATTAATTTTATGGTTCTTAGCGTATAAAGGAAAATTAAAAGAATTAGAATCTTGGCCCTTTTTCATTATCTATATTATAAGTATTCCATTAATATATCATTTAATATATAGATTATTTTTTGATAAAGATATAAATACTAGTGGTCGGGTTGAGAAATTATATATTTTAGCGATAATAATGATATATTTATCTTATGTGTGGTATGAAACAAGAATTAAAATGATTTAAATTTATTATATTTTTATTATATAATTATATATATAATGACTACTTTAGTTGATATAAATAATTATTTATCATATAAAGCATTTAAAATGAAAGATACTGTATGTTATAAAATGACTCATATAATTAAAGTTAATGAAACAAATGGTAATATATATTTAAATAATAATTTTACAGAAGAATTCGGCCCAGTTGTAACTTTATCAACAAATACTGATTTTGAGCGAGATTTAAATAGAGATAGTTTTGGTATTATAAAATTTATAGATGAAACTGATGATTTAGTTGATAAATGTGTAGGATCTGGTACTTTTGGTGAAGAATACGCAAAAGAAAATAAAAAACTTTCAAAAATAAATCGATTAAAAAAACAAATATGTTCTTTAACAGATACTTCTATTAAAATCAATAATTCAACAAATGCTTTAGAAAGACATTCGAAATTAAAAGAATATATCAATAAATATTTTTATCCACCTGAAATATTAAATTTAGAAATCTATGAATTCTTATTAAAAAATTATCCAGAAGATGGTGATAAGAAAAATATTATAACTACCTCAATTGAAGAATCAAGTGATGATGAATGTGGAATTATACAAGCTGATCCAATTATTCAAAATGTAGCAACAACTAAGCAGTCACCTCGTTCATGTGATCCAATTAGTGGAAAAATTAAAGATAATAAAACTACAGGCAAAATTCCATTAACACCATCAGATAATCCGACTTATGATTTTTCTTTAAATATTAATGGAGAAATTATAAAAAGTAGTGATTTAATTAAATTTACAAATATATTTGGAGCAAAACAATCAGATAGAAAAAGAATAGATCCAATAACTGACAGAATTGATAGTATGCTGCCCTTATATACAGAATCTGGAGTTAAATATATTTTTAATAGTGTAGGTCACATACTAGAAAATCAGTGGATAATTAATATAGGGGATCCAAAACGACCAGATTTTTTTTATAATAATTATTCATTAATAAAAATATTAAAACCTAATAAATATCAAAAATTTATAGTAATTGGTGATTTACATGGATCGTTTGCTACATTTATTAGAATATTGTTAAGATTTAGAAAAATGGGCATTATGAATGAAAATGGTATTTTAATAAATGATCATCATGTAATTTTTTTAGGAGATGTTGTAGATAGAGGTATATATGGTTATGAAATAATGATGTTATTATATTGTTTAAATATTTTAAATCCTGATAATATTCATTTAAATAGAGGTAATCACGAAGAGAAATCTATTAATAATAAGTATGGATTAAAAGCTCAATTAGCAACACAATTTTCACCAGATGAAGTATATAATTTGATGAATGTAGTAATGGAACGTCAATCATCCTCAATATTAATACAAAATCCTATTAATAATAAATATGTTTATTTAGCTCATGGCGGATTACCAACAAATGATTTACAAAAATTAGATCCAGACTTTAATATAACTAATTTTAAAAATAAATGTTTAATAGTATCAAATGAAATTGGAGATAATATTAGATGGAATGATTTTGAATCTGTTCTAACAACTTTACCAGGTATAAGAGATAGAGGATCATCAGTAGTAACTGGATACGATATAATTAGAGAAGCGCAAGTAAGAGGAATTGAATTAATAATTAGAGGACATCAAGATCATCCAATGAATACAAAATTATTACCTTTATATGATCCAACTAAACTAGCTTGGACACCTTAGGAACAATGTTCTATTTGTTAATAACTAGTTTTACAAATTAAACCAGTTTACATTTTTTGATAATATTTTAAATATTTTATATTTACAATATTATAAATGTCGTCAGACAATTCTGAAAATACTAATAATAATCAAAATTATATTGATTTAAAAATAAATGGTCGGTTATTAGGATTATATATTTTATCTAATTTTAAAAAGTATAAATTACCACCCATTGAAAAACAAACTGGAAATGATCCATGTGCTTACACTCAAGAAGGCCAAGAAATAGAACTAAAATTATATCAAAAATTTGTTGCTTCATTTTTAGATTTTAGATCTCCTTTTAGAGATATTTTAATCTATCATGGATTGGGTTCAGGTAAGACAGCTACAGCTATTAATGTTTATAATGTTCTTTATAATTATACTCCAGCCTGGAATGTATTTTTATTAATTAAAGCATCCTTAAGAGATTCAACTTGGATTAAAGAATTAAAACAATTCTTAACTAAAGATGATATTAATGGACGTATGTTTAATATAAAATTTATTCACTATGATTCACCTAAAGCTGATAGAGATTTTATTCAAGCAATTAAAGAAGCTGATAGTTCAAAGAAACCTTTATATATATTTGACGAGGCTCATAATTTTATAAGAAATGTATTAAATAATTTAACATCTGGAACTGGTAAAAGAGCACAAATTATATATGATTATATAGTTCAAGAAAAGAAGGAAAACGATCAAGCAAGAGTTATATTAATTTCTGGAACACCAGCAATTAATTCTCCTTATGAATTGGCATTAATATTTAATTTATTAAGACCTGATTCATTTCCAAGAAATGAGAATAAATTTAATGATATTTATATTAGTTCTGGAAATATAAAAACATTAAATCCATCAACAAAAAATATGTTTCAAAGAAGAATATTAGGATTAGTCAGTTATTATACAGGGGCAACAAAAGATACATTTGCTGAAAAGAAAGTTATTTATAAAAATTTAACAATGGATCCTTACCAACAAGAAATATATGAAGTATATGAAGCAATTGAAGCAAAATTAGAAGCAGCAAAAATGAGAGGAAGAAGTAATGATAAAACATATAAAACATATACTAGACAAGCATGTAATTTTGTATTTCCATTTATTTCTGAAAAAGTAAATGGTGAAAAAAGACCAAGACCGGGACAATTTAGAATTAATGAATTAGATGGTGCTAGAATATTAGAAGGAAAAAGTGAAAAATTAAAAGAAGATCTATTAACAAAAGAATATGTAAAAGATATTGAATTATACATGATGACAATAAATGATTTTGTAACACAGACTGAAGAATATTTTGATAAAATAAATCAAGAAGATATTAAAAAAAATTATACGCTGGAAAATGATATTGAAGTATTTAAAAAAGAATATCAATATAAATTTAACGATTTCTTAAAAAATCATAAAACAAAGTCTAATTTATTTAAAAGTTTATATGCGTGCTCATGTAAGATGACAGCTTCTATATTTTACTCATTAAAAAGTAAAGGAACAATATTAGTTTTTTCAAATTATGTTAAGATGGAAGGACTACAAATATTTAAACTATATTTAAAATATATTGGTGTTCTTGAATATAAAGGCTCTAATGATTTAGAAAAAACTAAAGATTATCATCGTTTTACTGAATTTCATGGTGATATTAGTATGGATGTAAGAACTGCCAATAAAGATACTTTTAATTTACCTGAAAATAAAGATGGTAAAATTATTAAATACATTTTATTAGCTCCTGCTGGTGCCGAAGGTATTTCTTTAATGAATATAAGACAGATTCATGTATTAGATCCTTATTGGAATGAAGTTCGTATTGAACAATTAATTGGTAGAGGTATTCGTCAATGTTCTCATAAAGCACTACCAATGGTAGAAAGAAAAGTAGATGTATATAGGTATAAGGCAATTCGAGCAAATGAAAAAAGAACAACAGATGAACAAGTTGAAGAATTAGCAAAAGGAAAACAAACATTAATTGATTCCTTCTTAAAATCAATTAAAGAAACAGCAGTTGATTGCGAATTATTTAAGGCTCATAATATGATTGATGCTAGTTATAATTGCTTCCAATTTAATGAAAAATCTTTGTTTGATCAATATATTGGTCCCGCTTTTAAGGAAGATATTGAATATGATAATAAAATTAATAATGGATTAAATTCCATGAACTCAGATGTTAAGAGAATAAAAGTTATTAAAATTGAAGGAGTTGAAAAAATAGATGAAAATTCTTTTGAAAATAAAAAACATTATTGGTATTATCCTGAATCAGGTGTTGTATATGATTATGATTTAGATTATCCTATTGGTAAAATAGCAGTAATAGATGGAAGTCCTGAAAAACAAAATGAAACAACATATGTTATTAGTAGTATAATTCAAATACCAAAACTAAAAAATGTTATCTAATTTTCTTTTATTAAATATTTAATTTAATAAAAAATTAATCCGTGGCCTTCGGCTGCCTACTAATTTTTATTAAAATTGAAAAATAAAAATATATAATGATCCATTTTCAACAGTATCCACAACCGCTAAATGGCTTCTTCCGCAATCGCAATCACGCCGACCCCCGCGAACAAGACAAACATGCTGCCTCCCACGGAAGAGGGCAGTCAGGTTCCATTTGCCGAGCTGTCCTTCGATAAGTGCAATGAGCTCTTGGGGCTTAAGGAAAACATGAGCGACGCACAAAAGTGCGTGTACTTGATCAAGTACATTAGCATTTGCGCAGCCTTCCACACCAACAAGATTCAGCACGAGTCTATGATGACTCTGTCAGAGCAGCAAATTGATATGATTGTTGCTCTGACGCGTGTTAAGGTGGATGGCAGTGGTGGTGGCGGTGGCGCTGGCGCAATTTAGATTGATAAATCTGCGCAACTGAAAGATTCTACAAAAAGATTTGATTAGATTATTTTATATAAAATAATTTAATCATAAATTATTAATAAAAATTGAAATATTTATTTATATTAAGTTTCTTTCTAAAAGAAAAAAACTGCTAGCATGGCATCCATCATTCAGGCCATACTGCGGTGCTTCTTTCCATTCATTACGCTGAGTGGATCCGTCACTCAGCAAGAAACTGTCACACCTTTGCTTTCCGAAAACTCTGCGTCGGAAGAGGTGGCTCGCAGAAAAAAAGCTGAGGAACGCATCAAAAACGCCAACATTGAGCGTTATCTGGATGGAAAATCGCCAATCGGTAGTTTTATTCGTGGGACACATGATAACATGTACCGTCTTGGAAAACCGATTACCTTCTCGGATGCCTGGAGTGGTTATCCAGACATTACACAAAATTACCAAAGAACTGGGAACCTTTAGGTCAGATTTAGAGTTAGATTAGATTTAAAAAATAAATTTGTTATTTTTTAATTATAATCCAATAAAAATTGAAATATATTTCTATTTATAGATCTATACTTTAATCACTTTTCGCACTCAGTAATGACTGACCTAGCGACATCCAATCACGCTGCTGGCGGCGCAAGTTGCCCGCCTCCCCCACTTCCTTTGAGTTTTTCTCGTCCTCCTCCTCTCAATCTCAAACCAGTTCTTAGATTCGTTCCGCAAGTTTCAGTTAGTGGCGATGTAGTTTGTGCCACTATTCAAGGCAATCGTGACAACCAAGAAGATTCTTTTAGTTTTTTGGAGAATGTATACGGTGTGTATGACGGCCATGGCGGTTCCGGAGCATCCGAATTTTGTAAGACTCACCTACTTCCAAATATTTTGAAAAACTTAAAGGACTTATCAAGCATAGATGACCTCAAGAGCGGTGTTGTCAGGGGCTTTATCGAGACTGAAAATTCTTTCAAGGCTACAAAGACACCTTATTTCTTTGGCTATCCAGACGAATCTGGTGCTTGCCTATTGGTTGCGATTGTTTTTAAGGACCGTCGCGTGAGGCTCCAGCCTCTAAGTGACGATACTCGTCCCTTAGAGGACTTTTTGCTCCTCGCAAGTGCTGGTGATGTGCGCTCTCTTCTGGTTTATGCTGACGGAACGCATGAGCGTGTTAGTGTGGAGCATCCAGCAACTTTGGCAGAAGAGAAGGATCGGATTCACGCAGCAGGTTGTTATATTTCTGCTGGGCGCATCAATGGCAATCTGGCAGTTGCTAGGTCTTTAGGAGATTTTCACCTAAAAGTCGGGCATTCTGCTGATGATAAGGAGGCAATTTTGGCAGATCCTTCCAGACACGCGGTGACTTGTGTCCCAGAGATTACAATTGTAACTCCAAAGAGCAAGCCCTACATGCTTCTGCTCATGTCTGATGGAGTTGGTGAGGGACATGGAATGACAAGTGAGTTTATTGCTGAGTCATCTAAGATTGTGCCACCTGAGGAACTCGCGAGGTTTCTTGTTATGACGGCCTTAGAACGCGGATCACATGATAATATTACGTGCATGACTATTCCTCTTGGCTCCTGGAATCAGAGTGAGCCTTTTGCTGAAGCATCTGGTGCAAACGCAAGTGGCGCAAGCGAAAGCGGCGGCGCAAGCGCAAGTGGCGCAAGCGAAAGCGGTGGCGCAAGCGGTGGCGCAAGCGGTGGCGCAAGCGGTGGCGCAAGCGAAAGCGGTGGCGCAAGCGGAAGCGTAAGCTCAAGTTCAAGCGCAAGCGTGAGCAGTGGCCCGCCTCCTCCCCTAACACTTGGACTTGGTTGTGTGCCAGAAGTATTTGCTGAAGATGGTGGAGATGCTACTCCGTCTCTTCTTGGTTATGCTCCTGACACATGTGCTTGTGGATGCATACATGGCTGCCGCGGGCATATTGGTGCTGATGAAAATGGCACTCCTACACAAGGAACGTGTATTCGATGTGCTATGAACACTGATATGGAGGCAGTTGATTAATAAGATTGTGAGATTATTTTATATATAAAAAATTGAAAATATTTTATATATGAAGACTAATTAAATTCTAACAATCTGAGTCCTACGCCTCAATGTCCGCCTCCAAGATTGACCAAACTCTCGGAAAGCTTGAGAGCGCGCTGATTAAAACATTACAACCACCCAAAAACTCGCGCGTAGCCCTTATAAATGTTGTCATCTTGGCGCAGGCTGTAAACCTCCTTGAGGACACTCTAAGTTCCAGCGAGAATGAGACGATTGCCATGCTTCTCGTAGAAGTCAAGAAGCTGCTCATGGACGCCGAGAAGCTTCGAGAAAAACTGGAGAGTGAAGAGGCAGGCGCAACTGCTAGCAGCGGTGACGGCGGTGGCGGTGGCGGTGGCGGTGGCGAGCCAACTATGACCGAGGACAAACTCGCCAACTAAAAAGCGTTATGTTGCTTGTAGTGCTAGCTGTACAGTATCTACCTAAGAAGAAAAGAGATTTTTTTAAAAAGAAATTTATATCTATAAATTTGCTTTTGAAATCCGAGTATAGAATAAAAATTGAAAAAAAAATAATAATACGGGCTTTATTTAAATATTAATCAACCATCTGCGAAAATGTCTTCTCCTCAGAAAACTCTCAAAGAGCGCACAACTGCCATCCGAATCGAGGCCTCTAAGCTTCTTCGCGACGAGAGCGGCGAGGAGGGAAGCTTTGTTGTTCGCTCTCCCACGCAACCACTCTCACCAACGCAAGTGCGCGCCCTTCAGCTTCTGAGGGAGCTTGAGGGCCTTCAGATTGAGTTTGACGACAAGCAAGAGAAAGGGGAAAAGATTCAAGAGCTTGGACCAATACCAATGTTTGTTGCTCTTAATAACATTCGCCTTTTTCTCGGCTCACCCCAAAACGAGGAGTTCATTTTTCTTACACCCTTGGAAAAGGAGGCACTTCAGGCTCACGAAAAGACTGTGGACACAGAGTCAAGCAAGGCATGCGGTGGCGGCGGTGGCGGCGGTGGCGGCGGTGGCGGCG
>Ga0214923_10003485_pt1 | contig 19708 bp, 20 predicted proteins | sample LL1510_MetaG_FD_177993 | JGI IMG/M metagenome (GOLD analysis project Ga0214923, IMG submission 177993) | Freshwater microbial communities from Lake Lanier, Atlanta, Georgia, United States - LL-1510 | ecosystem: Environmental > Aquatic > Freshwater > Lake | place: USA: Georgia | collected...
ACATATATTGAATTACCGGTATTACTTGCTCCATCTTGAATATATAAACCACCTACACTTCCGCTTGTGTTTTGTTGAATATATAATCCATAACTTCCAGCAGTAGGTTGTGTTATACTTGATGCATCACCTGTTGAAATATGTGTTTTAAAATTTGGACTTGTAGTACCAATACCTACATTGCCACCGCTTGTTATGCGCATACGTTCAAATAAAACGCTATTGTTTGGAATTGTTTGGAATGCTAAATAACCTGCATAGTTTCCTGATGTTGAATTTTCTTTACCACCTCTTATGCTTCCAAATGGTGCAAAATTACTACCATCATACAATCCACCCAATCCAATAGTTCCTCCTACATCAATGTTTTGTGTACTTGTTGTATAAATACCAAAATTTGTGATATTAGTTCCGTTTCCTCTATTCGCTTCTCTTATTTCCAATCTACTGCTGGGGTTAGTTGCACCAATCCCTACGTCGCCACCACTTGTAATGCGCATCACTTCATCAATGGTTGTTTCGGTGTTTGTACGCGTAACGCTAAATGTCAGCGCATTGTTCCAATAGTTACCATATGCGGCTGTTTTTACACCTCGTATATAAACACCATATAAACCACCTGATATCCCTGCCAATCGTATTCCAGCATAACCGTTCACACCACCAAGTTCATTTCCACCAATGTGAAGCAAATCTTCTTGTGGTGAAAAACTACTGCTTCCAATTGAACCAAATACGTTTAATTTTGCATTAGGACTTGCAGTTCCAATACCAACATTCCCATCATCTCTAACAAATAGTAATGAGGTATCACCTGAATTTGTTATGTTTAATGCTGATGTAGTTGAACCTGAACTAGAACCTTTAACAACTAATCGTGATGCTGGAGTTGTTTGTCCTATACCTACGTTGCCAGTACTTGTAATGCGCATCTTTTCGGTAGCTCCAGTTTTTACAAAAAATGCACCTGCATTATAACCAAATTCATTTAAAGTACCACTATTTGCAGCTTCAACAATTTGAAAACCACTACCTACATATGTCCTTAAATAATTATTGGCGTCTGCGTAATGTTGAATTCCATATCCTGATGCAGTAATATCTAATTTGTATGCTGGGGAAGAATTACCAATACCTACATTCCCATCATCTCTAACAAATAGTAATGAGGTATTACCTGAATTTGTTATGTTTAATGCTGATGTAGCTGAACCTGAACTAGAACCTTTAACAACTAAACGTGAACCTGGTGTTGTTTGTCCTATGCCTACGTTGCCAGTACTTGTAATGCGCATACGTTCTGCTGAGTTTACTGTGCTATAAAACGAAAAGTCATCTGTTCCATCTAAATTTCTAATAAACCATTTATTAGTTCCAGCTTGTTGAAATGCAATATTTGTATTTAATCCACTTCCTGCACTTATTGATAAAGGAATAGCACTTGACATTGTAATTGTTCCAATTCCTACTTCTCCCCCACTTGTTATGCGCATTTTTTCAGTCCCATTTGTTGAAAATCCAAGTGTGTTTGCTGCTGGTAAAAACATTCCATTTCCACTTGTACTTGAACCAGTTGGTGAAAATGTTGATCCTGTTATATTTCCTGTGAATAAACTATTGCCATCAACATTTAATGTTGATGATGAATAAGTTAAACCAGTAAGTGCTATGGCTGAATTGGTTGATGTTCCGTTTGATACCAATATTCTTCCATCATTTGGTGATGATATGGTATTAAATCCTGTTCCACTGCTACCTGATGTTCCACTTGTTCCAGATGTTCCACTACTACCGCTTGTTCCTGATGTTCCTGAACTTCCACTTGTTCCAGATGTTCCACTACTACCGCTTGTTCCAGATGTTCCACTTGTGCCAGAACTTCCACTTGTGCCAGATGAACCACTTGCTCCAGTTGCACCACTTGTCCCCGAACTACCAGATGTTGCACTTGTTCCAGATGACCCACTTGTTGCACTTGTTCCAGATGAACCACTTGTTCCAGATGAACCACTTGTGCCACTACTTCCACTTGTTCCAGATGACCCACTTGTGCCACTACTTCCACTTGTTCCAGATGACCCACTTGTGCCACTACTTCCACTTGTTCCAGATGACCCACTTGTTGCACTTGTTCCAGAACTGCCTGATGTTCCACTTGTGCCAGATGAACCACTACTGCCTGATGAACCTGATGTTCCCTCTGTTCCACTACTACCACTTGTACCTGAACTTCCAGATGTTCCACTACTTCCTGATGTTCCACTTGTTCCAGAACTTCCAGATGTCCCCTCTGTTCCACTTGTACCAGAACTACCTGATGTACCCTCTGTTCCAGAACTTCCAGATGTCCCCTCTGTTCCGCTTGTGCCACTACTACCACTTGTACCCTCTGTTCCACTTGTACCAGAACTACCTGATGTACCCTCTGTTCCACTACTACCACTTGTCCCTGAACTTCCAGATGTTCCACTTGTGCCTGAACTACCAGATGTCCCCTCTGTTCCACTTGTACCAGAACTACCTGATGTACCCTCTGTTCCACTACTACCACTTGTTCCTGAACTTCCAGATGTTCCACTACTTCCTGATGTTCCACTTGTTCCAGAACTTCCAGATGTCCCCTCTGTTCCACTACTACCACTTGTCCCTGAACTTCCAGATGTTCCACTACTTCCACTTGTGCCAGAACTTCCAGATGTACCATGTGTTCCACTTTCACCAGAACTTCCAGTTCCACCACTTGTACCAGATGACCCACTACTTCCAGAACCACCACTTGTGCCAGATGACCCACTACTTCCAGAACCACCACTTGTGCCAGATGACCCACTACTTCCAGTTCCACCACTTGTACCAGATGACCCACTACTTCCAGAACCACCACTTGTGCCAGAACTACCTGAAGAACCAGGAATACCACTTGTTCCTGATGTTCCAACATTATTTGCTGTTATGCCAGTAATTTCAATGGTTGTATTATTATATGTATATAATGTAATAGTTGTTGTACCTGTGTTATATGTACCACCTGATATTGCATCATTAATTGGTAGATATTTCCAAGCAGTATTTGGATTTCCTGATCCAGAATATGTATAACCAGTATCAGGATTTTGAGCTAAATAGTCATTTGGTTGTAATAGGATTATTTTTTCTTCATCTGTTAAACCAGTCCATATTGATAATGTTAGTGTTTGACCTGTGTATAATGGTGTAAAAGGGCCACTACCCCCATTTGTATAATCAACATTTATATATAATTTTGGATTTAATTGCCAAAATGAGTTATCATTTATGGTATAAACAATCATACCAAGTCTTCTTCTACCACAAGAATAACCTTCATCATTCATACCCCCCAAGGTATTGATTGGTATATCATTTCTAAAATCAATTGATGGTAATTGGTAATAACCTCCTATATTTAGGAAATCATAATTTGTACCATTTTCATCTGTATTATTATATAAGATAATTGGTTTATCAAAACTATATCCTTCATTACCAATATTTAAAATATCACTCATTTTATATCATTTGTTTATAAATATTTATCATTTAAGTTATTGGATTTACTTTAACTTTATATTGTTTTGTTGTTCCTGATGCTGAAGTAAAATTGCTAAACCCTATAATATAATATGGCATACCTTGTAATGTTACATTATATCTATTGCTTTGATTTGGTATTGGTGATGTAAGAATATTATTATCCATATTCTCAACTCCATTGTTTGGTATATAACCTTGTGATGCTGGATATAATATTAATGCTGCGGTTGGATTTCCTTGTGGGTGTATAATATTAAATATGGTGTTTATTGATGTTGCTGATGTTATATTCTGTGTTGTTGTTAAGTTTGTTATATTTGTGTTTGCTGTTATTCTATTATTCAATACATCAAGCCAAGCATCACCATCAATTGATGTCATTGTTCCCCCAGTATAAACTCTCCATTGATTATTTGAATATGTTGTTGATCCATAAACTTTATTTAATGGTGAATATGATTCTGAATATGTGAGATAAACATTTCCAGGATTAAATGTTGTTGGTTGTGGACTTGGTGTTGGTGTTGCGGTTGGTGTTGGTGAAACCCCTTCTGATGGTGTGATTGATGGTGTTATAGTATTGGTTGGTGTATTGGTTGGAGTTTTTGTATTTGTTGGTGTATTGGTTGGAGTTTTTGTATTTGTTGGAGTATTTGTTGGTGTTGTTGTATTTGTTGGCGTATTTGTTGGAGTTAATGATGGTGTTGGTGTTATGGTATTTGTTGGTGTATTTGTGTTTGTTGGAGTATTGGTTGGTGTTATTGTATTTGTTGGAGTATTGGTTGGTGTTATTGTGTTTGTTAGAGTTGGTGTTATGGTATTTGTTGGTGTTATGGTTGGAGTTGGCATTATGGTATTTGTTGGTGTTGGTGTGTTTGTTGGTGTTGATGTGTTTGTTGGAGTATTTGTTGGTGTTGGAGTATTTGTTGGTGTTGGTAATATGGTTAATTGTGGTGGTGTATATGGGTTTATTAAATTATATTTTGTTTTTAATATATTAAAATTATGTCTTACTTGTCCAGCATTTAATGGTTCAACATACATTCTAAATGCCCCCACATCACCAATTAAACTGCCACCAAATTCTTTTTCAAGAATGATATTTGTTGTTAAACCAGAATATGATGTATTATTTAATATATTAGTTGGCAATAATTCTGGGTCTTGAATTAAGGTATTTTCTGTGCATGAACTTAATGTAAGGGAATCTTTAAGACCTTGTGTTCCACCCCCAAATGAAATATTGAATGGAACACCAATTTGTCTTTCTTTTAGGGTATTTAATGGTCTTGGGATAATTTCCTCAAAATCATCAATGATGAAGAATATTTTGCCATTTATGTATATTCTTAAATTTCCATTTCTATATTTTTTTGTATTAATCCATGATTGGTCAAAGTTAACCACTTCAATGGAAGCATTTGTTTCACCACTTAATTTTGGTTGAATTAATTCAATGCTTCTATCTGCTGTTGTTGCAGTATATTGGCTTGATATTAATAAACCTAATCCCCCAAGTTCTTTTAAATCACAATTTTCAATTAATCTATCTCTAACAAATACGGCATCAATTTGAACCCAATTTTCATTTTGGATATATGTTGTATTTTTAAATTGGTCAAATATTCCTTTTGTTGAACACCATTGATTTATGGTTGTGCCTGATGTTTCACAAGTTCCTGTTAAGGTGAAAGTTTTAACACAAACTATTGGATTTCCAGAATCACCACTTAATTGAATTGATAATGCATTTGATACACCATCATATAATGGATTTGTTTCTGGGAATATAACATCTTTATCATAATTTGTAACACCAGTTATTGGATATACTTTATTACAAGTTGATGCTGAATATGTTGATGCTGAATAAGTTGGATTGCAATGGCAAGTATCCAAGCAAGTTAGACCTGATGTTGGTCTTGTATATCCTGTGAATAATATTGGATGACCATCAGCATAATGATAAAATTTATTTTCTGCTCTTGCACCTAAATAAAAAAATGTTCCTTTATTTTTTGGATATCTTTCATTTAACCCCACTTGGGTATCCCCGGTCCATCTATATTTTAATATGAATTCTGCTGTCCAACCAAGATTTGGTCTTTCTGGGAATATTTCATAATCATAACCAAATAATCTATAAAATCCTTGATAAAACCCCCCAGATAAATTTGCATATAAACCTGTGCTATTTGTTGAACCTGATGATATATTATAAGTATAACTATCATCATTATATATTCTATTTGTGGTTGTTGTGAATCCAGTTATTGGATGAAGTTTTAATCTTCTATCAAATTTATATCTATTATAGATATCATTTGTATTTGTATATAAACCAGAATTCACCTCAATGGTTTGACCAGAAATGACATTTGTTAATCCATTATCAATTCCTGTTAAGCCAACATCACATAATGAAAATTTATTTTGATATGTATTTGCTGTTAAATTATAATTTTCTGGATTATAATAATTTTTTGAAACAATAACATCTGTGTTAAAATTATTGCAATTGATGCAAATGCTTGTTCCAGAATAGGAGAAATCAAAATTGAATGGCATTCTATTACCATCATCTTCAGCAATTAATTTTGATGAAAAAACAGTTTCCTCATCATAATTCAATTCATCTGATGCCAAAATTATATCAATAATTTCATTTACAGGTCTAAATCCAATTTTATTGAAATTATATTGATTAATATTTTGATAACTCATTTATATATATATTATAATAAATAGTATTTAAATGATATTTATGAATAAAAGTCAAATGATAAATATTAACGAAGAATATTTTAATTCACCTTATTATTTTTTAATTAGAGAAAAAATTGACAAATATTCATTATATTTCTCAATTAATAATACATTGTCTGAAGCAAGAGATAATGATGAAGTAATTCACTTTGATAAAAAAAATATCAAAAAAGTAAAAAATCATTTAAATAAAATTGTTAAAACCAAAAGAAAACCAACAAATAAAAAATTAAAAAAAGAATTGGAAGAATTGGTTGATGATGATGGGTCAATGTTAACATCAAAAATCCCCATATTAAATAATACCCAACATACTCATAGAACATTGGATCAAATTGTTCCAGCAACAAGGCAAACAAATGACCCTGTAACTCGTGGATATCGAACTTATTATGGTGAAGGAATTGAAGAAATTGATATGTCCAATGCATTTGGATATGAGGAAACAAAAAATATGGATGGAAAAAAAACATATAAATATTTGGTTGATAAACTTGATGTTGAACCTGATGAAGCAAAACAAAGAACAAAAGAATTTGGCAAAGATCCCTCTGGAAAAATAACCAAAAAGAAAAAGAAAGGATCCATTGATAAAATGACCTTATCTGAATTTAATAAAATGGTTGAAGATTTGGTTATTGCCAAAAAAAATGGTGATAGTGATTTGCAATCAAAAAAAGATGAACCAAACCCAATAATCAAAAAAAATATTAAAATGTTAAAATCTCAAGCAGAGAAAAATGGATTAAGCATAAATGATTTAATAAAAATGCTAAAAAGTGAATAGTAAACTTTATAATAGACCAATTCCCCTTCCACCAGAAATGAAACAACATTTAATGATGTGTATGAATTCTGTTGGGCAAATTCCCCAAGATAGCCAAGGCTATAAAAGGAATAAAGAATTGCAAGGGAAAAATACCATATCATATACCCAAATGAAAAGAATAAAAAGTTATTTTGATAATTATAAAGGTGATTTTAAAGATGCTGAATTTATTTTAAATGGTGGGCTTAAAATGAAATATTGGGTTGAACAAACATTAAATCAAATGAGGGCAAATATTAAAATGACCCAAACAAATAGAACAAATGCTGGTGAATCAAATCAATTTATTGATTCACATGAAAAATATGATACCAATGTTAGACCATCACAAACACATAAAAAGACAACAGAAAGACATGCGTCATCAATACCAAAAATAACAGAGGAAATAAATAAAATAAAAAAATTAATAAAATATTAAAATTATGGGAGATGAACTTGCAATTGATTTAAGCCAAAATATTGAAAATAATTTGAGCAAATTTGCAGAAGAGCAAAGAGCAAGACTATTGCCAAAGAATGAATATAAAAATACAGCATTTGAATATTCATCTAAAAACCCAAATGCCCTTGGAGATGGGGATGAAAAAGGTAGGGGTAATGGTGTTTTTCTTGATACTTATAGCCAAACAATTGGAACAAAACAAGACATTTTTGAAAGAAAAAGTGAATTAAAAATAAATAAATTTAAGGAAACAAATCCATATCCGGATTTTAAGTTTAACAAATGAAATTAACAAATACATTAAAATCATTATTAACAGAAATTGCTTCAATTGAATCTATTGCTGCTGCAATTAGGGGAAAACAAGTTTGTGTTATTTATTATGATGGTGATGAACCTGGTGGTAAAGGATTAAGGCTAATTGAACCTGTCTGCCTTGGCACCACTAAAGCTGGTAATAAAGCAGTTAGGGCATATGATATTGAAGGATCTTCGCATACAGGTTATTTGGGGAAACAAATCTTGCCTGGCTGGAGGATATTTAGATTGGATAAAATATTATCATTAAATCCATCAGGTGAAGTATTTACAACACCAAGAGAAGGGTTTAATTTTAATGGTGATAAAACATTCCAAAATGGGGTATGTATTGTTAAAGCCCAATTTGATGAAGTGTAAAAATAAATAATATGGAAAATGATTTAATGCAAAAATTGATGAAATCCAAAGCAATAATGGATATTCATAACAAAATGCCAAGAAGTGGTGATTCAATGCCAATGGGGGATAATGTTGATTTTTCAATACCAAATGCAAGATATAATATACCTGATGATATATTATCTGAAAATGAAATGACAGCACCTGTTATGCCAATAAGAAATATTGAAACCCCCTCTGAAGATGCAATAAAGAAATCAAGGTTACCAGATGAGATTAAAAAAATTATGCTGGAGCATCCAATTGCACAAGTTCAACAACCTATTGGTAGAAATATTTTAACCAATGATTTAATTGAAAAAGCATCAAAGTTAATGGGTAATAAATCAAAAGAAAAGATAACAGAACAAAAACAAGTATCTAATGCGTCCATTGATGCAGAATATATTAAAAATATTGTAAAAGAAACTGTTAAATCAACTATTAAAGAAATGGGGTTATTAACCGAAAGTACAGAGAAGTCAGATGAGTTCTTTCAATTTAGAGTGGGCTCACATATTTTTGAAGGGAAAATACAAAAAATTAAAAAGATTAAGAGTTAATAAACTAATTTTTTTAATTTTAAAAAGCAATATGCAATTTCTGTATATTGCTTTTTTTTTTGATTTTATATATTATATTTGGATATAAAATATAAAAATGAGCAAACAAATAAAAGTTTTGGTAGTCCCATCTGACCGATCTGGGGTTTCCAAATTTAGGTCAATTGACCCCCATCTTTTCTTGCAATCAGAACATTCTAGTGAATTCCATATAGATATCAATTATGAACCCCCAATGGGTGATATTAATTTTTGGAAGAATTATGAAATTGTTGCTTTTCATAGAAGTATTGGTCATGATTTTGATGCGGCAAAAAATCTTATATTAACATTAAATAATATGGGAATAATAACAATTTGTGATATTGATGATTATTGGATGCCAACAAAAGAACATCCAATACATGAGATTATAAAAATGCATAAGATAAATGAGAAGATTATTGAAAATTTAAAAGCAGCAAAGTATGTTACCACAACAACAAAGATATATGCAGATTTGATAAGAAAATATAATAAGAATGTTTTTGTGTTTCCAAATGCAATTAACCCAAAAGAACCACAATTTAATGAACCAACCCTTGAATCTGATAGAGTTAGAGTGGGATGGCTTGGCGGCTCTAGCCATCAGCATGATTTAATGATTTTAGATAAACCATTTAGTTCATTAACAAAATATTCAAATAAATTACAATTTGTATTGTGTGGATTTGACACCAGGGGTTCTGTTACAGAAATTAATCCCCAAACAAAGGAACAAAGGAAAAGAAACATAAAACCAGAGGAAACTGTATGGGCAAGATATGAAGAAATATTCACACAAAAATATTCAATAATAAGTGAGGATTATAAAAAATATTTGCTTAAATTTGTGCAAGAACCTTATGATAAAGAAAATGATGAAGCATATATTAGGGCTTGGACAAAACCTGTTACAGGGTATGCCAAAAATTATGCCAAATTTGACATATCCTTGGCACCAATAAAAAATCACATTTTTAATGAAATGAAATCACAATTAAAAGTAATTGAAGCTGGGTTTTATAAAAAAGCATTAATTGCTTCAAATTTTGGCCCATATACTATTGATTTGAAACATAGTTTAGATAGGGGTACTTTTGTAAAGGGGGGTAATGCTTTGCTTGTTGATGCTGACAGAAATGGGGTTGATTGGGCAAAGTATATTGAAAAGTTAATGAAGAACCCCAACTTGGTAAAAGACCTTGGAGAGAACTTATATGAAACAGTAAAAGACACATATTCACTAATTACTGTAACAAAGAATAGAGCAGAATTTTATAAGTCAATAATTAAATAACTACAACATGATAAATGTACCTTTAAACAAAATTTTATTCCTTGATATTGAAACTGTTGGCTGTGAAGCCAGTTTTGATAACTTAAAGACAAATAGACCAGAATTGGCCTTTCAATTTGAAAACTACTTTGATTGGTTTGAAAAAAGATTTCCAGAAGATGTGGCTGATGGTTTTGATTCAATGTTTCATAATCGTTCTGCACTTGTTTCTGAATTTTTGAAAATTGCTTGTGTGTCATTGGCATTTGTTAATGATGATGGCACAATTAAAATGCAATCATTTTCTGGAAAAGATGAATTGGATATTCTACAAAAAACTCAAAAGGTTCTTCAAAAGGTTGGCTCATTAAATTATTTTCTTTGTGGTCATAATGTGAAAGGTTTTGATATCCCCATATTGGCAAAAAGAATGATGATTAATGGATTAATGCCCCCAAAGATTTTGCCAAGTTTTGATACAAAGCCTTGGGAAGTTAAAGCAATTGACACAAAAGATATTTGGCAGTATGGTCAATTTGGTTCAATTGCCTCTTTAGAATTAATGTGTGTTAGTCTTGGTATTGAATCATCAAAGAATATGGATGTTACTGGCAACAAGGTTCATGATGCATATTGGAATGATGACAACATTGAAGGTATTACAAAATATTGTGAAAGGGATGTTGAGGTGTTAATTGAAGTAATTAAGAAACTATTAACATTAAAATAATTTATGAAAGTTTGGGTAAATGGTTGCTTTGATGTTTTGCATATTGGACATATTCATTTATTGGAATATGCAAAAAGTTTTGGATATGTATTTGTTGGATTAGATGGTGATATGAGAGTTAAAGAATTAAAGGGGAATGATAGACCATTTAATTCTTTGGATATCAGATTTAAAATAATGTCCTCTTTAAAATATGTTGATGAGGTAACATCTTTTGATTCTGATGCTGAATTAAAATCAATTTTGGCATATTATCAACCAGACATAATGATTATTGGTGATGATTATAAGGGTAAAAAAATAATTGGTGAAGAATTTGTTAAGGAGGTTGTTTTCTTTGAAAAAACACCTAATATTAGTACAACTAAAATATTAAATAATAAAAAAAATTAAAATGAGTTTAGGAAACAATTTAGATGAATTATCAGAAGAAGAAATTGAAAGATTGGGAAATCTTATGAATGAACAAGGTGATGATGATGATATTAGTGGTCTTTTAGAAATGTTTGGTATTTCCCCAGAAGAATATGGAACATTATTTGAAGATGCTATGAAGACAAAAACACTTGGATTTAAAAAAGTCCATCCAGATGCTGTTGAACCCTTTTACAATTTTGAAAAGGATTCTGGTTTTGATTTATTTTCAGTAGAAGATGTTATATTAAAACCCCTATCTAGGCTAATGGTTGGCACTGGGCTAGCTTTTAATATACCAGATGGATATGAAATACAGATTAGGCCAAAAAGTGGCTTAGCAATAAATTATGGGATTACTGTACTAAATACACCATCAACTATTGATGGGGGATATACTGGTGAAGTTAAGGTAATATTATTTAACACATCAAGGGATAACTTTGTTATAAACAAAGGAATGAAAATTGCACAAGCAGTATTATGCCCAGTATTACAAGGCAAATATGTTAATATGGAAAATATTGATGAATTGCCCCAAACAGATAGGGGTGATAATGGTTTTGGATCAACAGGAATACAATTATGATAACAATAGGTTTTTCAACAAGAAATAGTAATCCAACATTTATTAACCAAATTAAAAAAACAGTTGGTCCAAAAAATGTGGAAATTATTGAGGTAATTAACAATGGTGAAAAATCATTGGCAAAAGTTTATAATGAAATACTAAATCAGGCAAAGAATGACATTGTTGTTCTTTGTCATGATGACATCATCTTTGAAGATAAGGGTTGGGGTAATACTTTAACCAAAATATTTAAGAAAAATGATTATGGTATTATTGGATTGGCTGGTAGCACATATATGCCAGAAAGTGGTATGTGGTGGGAAAAGCCTATGACAATGCGTGGAATTGTAAACCACTTACATGAGGGCAAAAAATGGCAATCAAAATATTCAAAAGATTATGGTAAAATATCTGATGTTGCTTTGGTTGATGGTTTATTTATTGCAATTAATAAAACAAAGATTAAACATAGATTTGATGAAAGTTTTGAAGGATTCCATTTTTATGATATTTCATTTACAACGCCAAATTATTTGGATGGTGTTAAAATTGGGGTTACTTATGATATAAGGGTTACTCACTTATCAATAGGGGTAACACCCCCAGCCTGGGAGGAAAATAAAAAGTTGTTTGTTGAAAAATACAAAGATAATCTTCCTTATATGTTGGAGGAAAAATGCGACATTACAACATTCATAACTTGCCATGACCAAGATATTATAAAAGCAAATATTGAATCTGGTAAGTTTGATTCCTTGGGTAATATTGTCTTTATGTTTGTTGGCAAGGGGGTTGTTGATAAAATCAAAGATTTACCCAATGTTGTTATTGTAAGAGATTTGCCATATAATATTGAAGATTACCCAAATTTCACAGCATTCACAGCTTGGTATGCAATATGGAAGAATGATTTATGTAAATCAAAATACATTAATTTATTGGAATATGATGTTAATATAAAAGAAAATTATGGATTTTTCTTGAAAAATATGCTAAAAGGTAGTGATTCAAAAATTGTTGGTTATTTTCCATTACAAATGTCAAATTATCAGTATGTAAATAATTTAGATTGGGTATCATCCATATTTAAAGGCTTGTTGGAAGCTTATAATCTTGATATGAAATCATATATAAATAATATTATGAATGATGCAAAATCAAAAAATATGGAATTATATTGGCCAACAACAAATAATGTTTGTTTATTAAAATCTTTCTTTGAAAAATATATGAATTGGATTAATCCTTTAATCCCATCTATGATGGGTGATCAATATGCTGGGCATAATCAAGAAAGAGCATTATCATTCTTCTCATTATTAACAAATGTTCCAGTATATTTTTATGTTGGAGATATTGAACATGTTCAAGCAGATTCTCATAAAACACAAGGTCATGAGGTAGTTAAAAAAGTTAAATTATAAGATGAAATATTTAAGTTTTAGTTTGTGGGGGAATAAACCAATTTACAATGTTGGTGCAATAAAAAATGCACAATTATGGAAAGATGTTTATCCTGGCTGGCAAATGGTTGTTTATTTTGATAACACAGTCCCCAAGTCAACCATTGATGAATTGGTTGGTTTGGGGGTTAAGTGTATTTACTTTGAAGATATTACTGTTTATGGTATGTTTTGGAGATTTTTTGCTTTAAGTATATCTGATTGCAAATATGCTATTTTTAGAGATGCAGATTCAAGAATATCTATAAGAGAAAGTTTAGCTGTTAAAGAATGGATTGATAGTGGTAAATCTTTACATGTTATGAGGGATCATCCAGAACATAGAATACCTTATGGTAATGATGATTTGGGTATTCTAGGTGGAATGTGGGGGATTAAGAATAATGTTTTACCAATTATTGATATGATTAATAAATTTCAAAAATCAAAAGAACATAACTATGGAAATGACCAAACATTTTTAAAAATGGTGTATTCTGCTTTGGAGAATGATAGATACACACATGATGAATTCTTTGAAAATAAACCATTCCCAATAAAAAGAGAACCAGGTAGATTTGTTGGGGAAAGAATTGATGAATTTGATAAATTTGTTGGGGAAGATTATAAATTAGTTTTATGAAAAAAGGTTTTGTTACATTTTGTACAGAAGATTATTTATGTATATTAAATAATCTTTTAGATTCTATTTTATTATATTCTAAATATGATGTAATTGTTTATACAATAAATTTTGAACATGATTTCAAATCAAGCAGAATAAAAACAAAAAAAATTGATTTGCTAAATGTAGATTTTTTCAACATATGTAAAATGAAAATATTTTCAGCATTAGATTGTGATTTAGACTTTGGTCTTTGTATAGATTCAGATATGATTTTCACAAAAGAAATTGATTTAATTTTTGAAGAAAATTTAGATAAAATTTTAACTTCAAAATTTCCATTGTTTGGTAAACACCCTCATAAACCACTACAAGCAAATGTTGGGTGGGGTGAAGTTATAAAAAAATATTCTACTAAAATAAATGAAAATTGGGTTTATGCAACTTTTATATTTAGTAATGAAAATAAATGGTTTCTACAAGAAGTTTTAGATGAAATGGAAAATGTTGGAAGTCAAATTGGCGAGGATGAACTTATAATAAATGGATTACTATCAAAATATGGGGCTCAAGGAGATATAGGATATAATTTTTTCCCTAATGGATTAAATGAAATGTTTGAAATATATTTTGGATTAAAAGAAAATAATAATATTAACAATCCATACCTTAAATATGATTGCCCAGTTAGATTTTTTGCATTCCATGGGCATTTAATTAAAGATTGTTCTTTTGGTAAAGAATTTTTAAAAAAATTAAATATATGAAATACATTTATCATCATTTAGGTTTAGGTGACCACATTATATGTAATGGATTGGTTAGGCAATTAATTAGTTTAAATGAAATGTATGTTATGTTTGTTAAACCACACAATAAAATTAGTGTTGAATTTATGTATAGGGATTTGACAAATTTATCATTTATTGCTGGGGATGATTATTTTGTTAATAGATTTATTAGTGAAAATAACATACAAAATAATGATTTGATAATTTGTGGATTTAGCTCAGGGTTTAATTGTACTTGGGATGAAGCATTTTATGCACAACATAAAATTGATTTTAAAGAAAGATGGTTATCCTTTAAAATAAAAAGAGATGAAATTAGAGAACAGTATTTATATAATTTTTTAAATCCAAATGATGAAAAATTTGTTCTTATACACAAAAGTGGTTCTGATGATTTTGATAGAATTAATTATAATGTAATTAATCCCAATCTTAAAAAGATATATGTTGAAAAACACACTGAAAATATATTTGATTATTTGAAGTTAATTGAATTAGCTGAAGAAATTCATTGTGTAGATTCATCTGTTTTACATTTAATTGATTCTGTATTATCTTGTGATAATTTATTTTATCATAAAAATTATAAACAAAGAACAGAAATAAATAGTGTACAAAATAAAAAATGGAAAATAATTTAATAAAACAAATTAATATTGCTAATAATGGTGTTTATCCATATTCTAAACTATTGTCTGAAACTATAAATGATATAAATAAATATAAAAATGGAAGTAAATGGGCAAATAACAACATCAAGTGAAAGGGGGATTCTTTTAAAAAAAACAATTAAAAAATACTCTTGTGAAAAAATACTAGAGATTGGAACTTGGAAAGGTTTGGGGTCAACTTTATGTATATTAGAGTCAATGAATGAAAATTCTAAATTTATCACAATAGAATCAAATAAATTATTTTTTGATATTGCAAGTTCAAATTTAAAAAAATTTAGTAAAAATAATTTTAAAATGATTTATGGTACAATTGTATCATCTGATGAAGTATTATTATATGCATCAAACCTTGATTTGGATTCTACCAGAGAACAATGGTTAAATGATGATTTAAATAATATAAAATTATGTACAAATGTAATTAATGATATTTTTGATAAAATTGACTTTTTATTATTAGATGGAGGTGAATTTTCAACATACACTGAGTGGATTAAACTGAAAGATAGAACTACAATTGTTGCACTAGACGACATAAATGAAATTAAAAATAAACAAATATATAAAGAATTAATTACTAATTCTAATTACAAATTAATAGAATCAAGCCAAGAAGGTAATGGTTTTGCAATATTTAAAAAAACAATATGAAAATAATAGAAATAAATAAGTTATCATCATTACATAATGGTGAAAGTATAATTTTTTGTAAAACTGATTTTTTAGATGATGAATTTCAGCATATTTCAAATTTAAAAAATGATGTAATTTTAATTACAGGTAATTCTGACTATCCTATTGATGAATATAGATTTAATAAAAAACCTAAAAATGTAAAAAAATGGTTTGCACAAAATGCACTAGTAAATGATATTGATTTAATACCAATACCTATTGGATTTGAAAATAAATTGCCAGCACTTAGAGATGGTCATGGTATTGGATATTATGATAGGGTAAAATTAAAAGAGGATTTAGTTTTTAGGAATTTAGAAGTTAAGCCAACTAAAAAAATATATGCTAATTTTAATGTATTAACAAATTACAATTATAGAAGTGTTGTTAGAGATGTCTGTCTAAAATCAAATTATATCAATTGGGATGAACCAAATTTAAGTTTAGAGGAATTTTTTGATAAAATATTAGACTATGAGATGATTGTTTGCCCTGCTGGTAATGGCATTGATACTCATAGGCTATGGGAAGTATTATATTCAAATAGAATTCCAATAACTATTAAAGTTGGTGATTTTAAAATTTATGAACTTTATGAAGAATTACCTATAATAATTTTAAATAATATTGAAGATTTAAATAATATTGATTTGGTTGAAAACCAATTAAAAGAAATTAAAAATAAAAAATATAATTTAAATATTTTAGATATAGAATATTGGATAAATAAAATAAATAACATAAATTTAAATTAAAATGGGTGCTCAAAATAACATAGATGAAATAATTCTAAAAAATGTAGGAAAAGATGGTTTCTTTATTGAAGCAGGGGGGTCAGATCCTAGGGATCAAAATAATACCGAACTACTTGAAATTAATGGCTGGAAAGGCCTTATAGTTGAACCTAAACTAGATTTCAACTCATTATATGCAAATATTAGACCCAAAGCTATTTTGGAAAATTATGTTTTAGTTAGTGATGAATACAATAAAGATAGAATTTCTGGTGATTTTAGTCATTATATGATGGGTGGTGTTTTAAACATACATGGACTAAATTGGAATCCTATTGAATACCCTTGCATCACTTTAAATAAATTGTTAGAAAAACACAATATAAAAGAAGTTACATTTTTTTCATTAGATGTTGAAGGTTATGAAAGAGAAGTGCTAAATGGTATTAATTTTAATGATGTTTTTTTCCATATTTTAGTTATTGAATCACATATAGTAAATGGTGTGAAAGAAACATTTGATTTTTTAAATACTTTTGGATTTGAGAAAAAATCAACAATTAATCAACATGATTTTTATATCAATAATAAATCACAATATTTCCAAACATTTAATATTAATATATGAATAAATTATTAGTAACTGGAGGATATGGTTTAGTTGGAACACATATTAAATCAGATATTAAAATTGGTAGGGAGGTAAATTTAATTGACCCCAACCTTACATATGAAGCCCTTGAGAAACATAAACCAACACATATTATTCATTGTGCTGGTAAAGTTGGTGGGCTTGGGGGTAATATGAATTATAAGGGTGAATATTTCTATGATAATATTATGATAAACACAAATGTTATTGAATCAGCCAGGAAGGTTGGTGTTGAAAATTTGGTTTGTTTTTTATCAACTTGTGTGTTTCCAGATAACATAGAATACCCCCTAACTGAAAAGAAGATACATTTGGGAGAACCTCATTCATCAAATTATCCCTATGCTTATGCCAAGAGAATGGCTGATATACAAATAAGGGCATATAGAGAACAATATGGATTGAATTATAAATCAGTCATACCAACAAACATATATGGCTCAAATGATAATTTCTCATTAGAACATGGTCATGTTATTCCTATGTTAATTCATAAATTATTTTTGGCAAAAGAAACAAAAACTGATTTTATTGTTTGGGGTTCTGGTAAACCATTAAGAGAATTTATTTATGCCAAAGATGTTGCAAGATTAAGTGAATGGGTTTTAAATAATTATAATGATTCTGAACCCATTATTCTAAGCCCCTCATTTGAAATTAGTATAAGGGATTTGGTTGACTTATTGGTAAATTATTTTAACTTTAAGGGGAAGGTAATATTTGATGATTCTAAACCAGATGGTCAATTTAGAAAACCATCTGATAATAGTAAATTGATGTCATATTTACCAGATTTTAAATTCACCCCAATTGAGGAGGGTTTGAAGGAAACAGTTGAATGGTTTATTGAAAATAATACTTATGCAAGAAAATAAAATAGCATTAATTACAGGAATCAATGGGCAAGATGGATCATACCTTTCTGAATTATTACTTAATAAAGGATATGAAGTTCATGGAACATTGAAAAGAAATTCTGTTGCAGAAAACCAAACATCAAGATTGGATGATATATATGATAAGTTAAAATTACATTATGCTGATTTAATTGATTTATCCTCACTTATTAGAGTAATACAAGAAGTTAAACCTAATGAGATATATAATTTGGCAGCACAATCTCATGTAAGAATATCATTTGACCAGCCCATTTACACAGCAAATGCAACAGGAATTGGTTTCTTAAATTTAGTTGAAGCAGTTAAACTTGTGGATAAGTCAATTAAAATATACCAAGCATCATCATCTGAAATGTTTGGTAATTCAATTGATGCTGATGGGTTTCAAAGGGAAACAACACCATTAATACCTGTATCCCCCTATGGTTGTTCAAAAGTATTTGCTTATAATATTGCAAGAAATTATAGAAATTCATATGGTATGTTTATATCAAATGGAATTTTATTTAATCATGAATCCCCAAGAAGGGGGACAAACTTTGTCACAAACAAGGTTGTTAAACAAGCTGTTAAAATAAAATTGGGATTAGCCAATTCATTAAGTTTGGGTAATTTGGATGCCACAAGGGATTGGGGACATGCAAAAGATTATGTGGAAGCAATGTGGTCAATATTACAATTGGACAATCCTGATGACTTTGTGTGTGCCACAGGGGTATCCCATTCAGTTAGAGATTTATGTAAATATGTTTTTTCATATTTAGGTTTAAATTATTTGGATTATGTCAAACAAGATGAAAAATTTTATAGACCAGAAGAATTAAATGACTTGAAGGGCGATTCAACAAAATTAAGAACCACCATAGATTGGAAGCCAAAGTACACATTTGAAACAATGCTTGATGAAATGATAGAATATTGGTTGTATAAATTTAGTAATGAAAATTTCACCATTAAATTTTAATATGGATTATTTAAAAAATAAGAGTTAACATTAATTTAATAGTTTAAAATGGATATATAAATTATAATATTCATTATTTATTGTTAAATAAAAAAATTAATGACAAGAAGAAGAATTGTGAAAAAAGAAGATGAGGTTGAGTTAGCTCCCCAATCAAGAAAAAGTCAAATTTGTAGTTTATTGAAAAAGAAAACAAAAGAAAAATTCCTAAATGACAATCAAGTAGTTTATTATGACAAGTTGTTAAATAACCAAATAACAATTTGTGCAGGTCCTGCTGGAACTGGTAAGAGTTATATTTCAATGAAAGCAGCCATTGACTTGCTTGCAGACCCCAACAATACTTATGACAAATTGGTAATTGTTAAACCAGCAGTTGAAGCAGA
>Ga0214923_10003486_pt1 | contig 19707 bp, 19 predicted proteins | sample LL1510_MetaG_FD_177993 | JGI IMG/M metagenome (GOLD analysis project Ga0214923, IMG submission 177993) | Freshwater microbial communities from Lake Lanier, Atlanta, Georgia, United States - LL-1510 | ecosystem: Environmental > Aquatic > Freshwater > Lake | place: USA: Georgia | collected...
GAAACAGAAAAAATGATCGCATAATCAGAGTAATGTTGATAAAAAACAAAACACGACGGGTTCGGGCGGGCTCGGTCACGCTCACGGACTCGGGCTCGTATTAGATCGCTGGGTGTCCAAAGTCCAGCTCCTAGAAATCGCAATTGAATTGTCATTAAAAAATCTATGGTTTTATTCCCTTAAATAATGCGACGCATCCATGCAATTGCATTTCAATGCCTTTAAGATGTTGATTCAATACGCGATGCAATGCGGCGTAATCATCCTGCTTGTTCGAAAATATATTTTTTTTGTTATAAAACCGCATCAACCGCCGACTTAACCCACTTTGCAGATGTTCATCTGACAAAATAGTTGCACCCAATAATACGCCTCCTGGTTTAAGCATGGCTACAGCATTGGCAATGGCTATGGATTTATCATCCATTGTTCCTGGTAAACAATGCAACAAGTAATTTATGGAGATGGAATCAAATTGGTTAAACAGTGCTTCGTTGGTTTTGTAGATATCGGCTTGATAAACAGTTGGAATGATCGGGTATACGGCTTTCTTAGCCTTCTCTAAACATACGGTATTTAAATCCATTAAAGATAATTTTCTATTCCTCGGCCAATGACAATGCGCCAGAAAATACCCAGTCCCCACACCAATATCCAAATGGTTGTCTGATACATATTGATTGTACTGCTCTAATAGATAGCGCTTAGGACAACGCCAAATCCATCGGTTAGATAGGTTTAATACGAAGAGATCATATATTTTTAAAGTGAACCGACTATAAACCGCTTGACCTGCCTTGATGCTTTCATCGTTCACCGCCGTCATTGTCTCCTCCTGTCAACTCTTCACCAAAACCCATCCATTGGTTTAGGGTTTTAATCAGCTCCTCCACCCCTTGTTTTTTCAAAGAAGAAAATAATTGCACGCTCAATAAATCCGCCATAAGCTCATAATGCTTTTCAACGAGTAATTGCGCATTCCGTGCTTGCAAACGACTGAGCTTGTCCGCTTTGGTTAAAAGAATATGAATGGGTAATTGTCTAGACAGCCCCCACTCAATCATGGATTGATCAAGCTCTTTAAGCGGATGACGACTATCCATCAGCAATATTAAGCCCCTTAAGCTTTGACGAACATCAAGATAATGTGCAAGATTTTTTTGCCAATCCCGCTTCACTTGAAAGGGGACTTTTGCATATCCATAGCCAGGTAAATCAATTAGCCGTTTGGTTTCATCAGCTAAGCTAAACACATTGATGAGCTGAGTACGCCCTGGGGTTCGACTCGTCTTTGCCAATTGTCGAATATTGGTCAAACAATTTAGCGCACTCGACTTTCCAGCGTTTGATCGACCCGCAAACGCCACCTCGAAACCAGTATCCTCCGGTAATTGTGAAACAAGGGCAGCGCTTTTTAAAAACGTGGCTTGTGCATAGGGATTTTTTAACATGATCGTCACTTGAAAGTCCGTGTCTTGGATGGTAACGTGTTGTTCTTATAAATTTCAAGCCATTTGCAGGTGAATTCATGTTAAGAGCTTTATTATCTATCCTTTTAATGTCCCTTTCTGTCATGAGTTTTGGTGCTGATTTTGAAGCAGGAAAAGATTATGAAGTGATCAAAACGGCAAACCAACCCGATAAAGCTGCAAAGCCCGTTCAAGTCACTGAGTTTTTTAGTTACGGATGCCCCTGGTGTGGTCGTTTAGAACCAGCCTTAAATCAATGGATCTCATTGCAAAAAAATAACATTACATTCAATAAAATACCGCTCGTGTTTAACAACGACTGGCAATATTATGCCAAGGCTTTTTACACAGCAAAGGCGCTCTCACTCCAAACCAAAATGGACCCTCTATTTTTCAAAGCCATTTTGGATGATAAAAAATCACTAAACAATACCGATGCGATGATCAATTTTTTCATCACCAATGGCGTTGATAAGGCCATCGCAGAAAGTGCTTTTCGCCACTCACCCAGCATTGATTTAGACATCACCCAAGGCCAGGTATTGATGGGACAATATCATGTCACTGCGGTCCCGAGTATTATCATCAATGGTCAATATAAAACAGATCTGCAAATGGCTAAAACACAAGAACGCTTGTTTGCAATATTGGATTTCTTAGTAGCAAAATCAAAGTAGGTTTGGCCTTCGCAGTGTTTGCGCTCCACTTCTTTGCATGAAACGCCACAAAGAATGGGAGGGATCATGATACCTCTTTCAAAACTCTCCTGCTGAAGAAAGTTCCAAAAGAGGCCTATTGGTTTCTTTTATAAAACATCACCGAAGCTTGAACCCTTCGGCAACATTTAAAGGGTCATTATTTCTTGCGACTCTTTTGGGCCTTCTCCCAGCGCGCGTATGAAGTCACTGACCGTGTTGACTTCTTTTCCAAAAACAAGGGCATTACCCGCACCTGATTTAACGAATGCTCGAAGTATTTTGCCTAAATTACCATTTCTTAAAATAGGGAGATGTTTACTCAAATCAACATTATTTCCTTCTAATGCGGATATTAAATCATCAACAGCACTTTTTTTCTGAGAAAAACTTTTTTGAAAGGCAGAAAAAAACACGCCATGAAAATACTGTTTGGTTTTCCCAGAAGAATCAATGACCGCTGCTCTTTTCTGTTGATAACTTCCCAGTAACTCGATAAGGACTTGCTTCGCTGCTTTAGCTGGTGTACGGCATAAATCCGCTTCCTCATCGTTAGAATCGACATTTGAACCAAGAATTTGCGCCTTTGCTGAATCAAGCAGTTGCACAGTTTGCGTACGGCATAAATCCGCTTCATTAATATGGCCATGTACAATGTAGGCCTCTTGAATATTGGCAATGTCGCTAATGTGATCTTGAATCTCTTTTTGTTTGCTATTGATGTATTCCTTTACCTTCTTATGATTGCCAAGTTTTGCATAGATCGAAGCAATAAAATCAGCATCCCCATCGTATGCTTGTATATAATGATCTGATTTATCAAAATAGTATGCGTGGGCATAGTGTTCAGCTATCCAAGTTGCACCTAATTCATATGAATTGAATAAAGTACAAATGCGATCATGATTTCCCGCAATGGCATAACCTTCAACAGCATCTAGAGCCATGTCTTTTCTATTTTCAGCGCTATTAATTAGATCAGCTACTTTGTCATCATAGCCTCCAAAGGCATAACCTTTAATAACATAACCAACCTTTGCACCATGCTGTTTAACGAACATATCTACTTGACTATGCTCACCAATTGCTGCATAGCTGCAAGCGATCTCATCAGGACTCGCCCCATGATTTTCAAAGTAAAACATTACTTTGTCATAATCCCTTCCAAGTGCGTAGCCCGCAGCAATCGCATCAAAAATTTCATGGTCTTTATTAAGGTCTTTATTAAGGAGATTCTCTACCTGTTGATGATCAGCGCGTCGAGCATAGTTAAAAGCAACTTGGTCAACAGATGCACCGTGTTCGTCAATGCATTTCTTTACTTCTTGATGGTTGCTCGCATTTATATAGCCACAAGCCACAGAATCAATGGATGCGTAATGCTCTTTAAGGTATACCTCTACTTGTTCAACATTACCGCTCTGTGCATAAGCCTCAGCAATATTATTAATGTTTGCACCGAGTGATCTCATCCAATCTACTTTTTCGATCTTGCCCTCCTTCGCTAATTGGGCTGCAACCGTACACCAACACCCGTCTATTAACCTTCGTGCATCGATTTGATTATTATATCGAGCATCAGTTATGCAATGGCGTAGCACTTCAAAACTCTCAGAATGCTCTGCTATTTCATAAATTTTATCAAACACACCAAATCTCCTAAAAACAACCAAATCTTGAATTTTAACCCGAAACAAACCAGAATGTTACTTTGTTAAGCAAAAAGTAAAATACCTATGTTTGCTAAGCACAAAAAGCGATAGCGAAAATCCAGTATCTTCAGGTTGAATGGGTATAGACAACGCATTAGTAGGTGTCTGACACCAGGTCTGAAAAGCCCGGGTTTTCTAAACTCAATATACCGGTATTAAAATCATAAGCAAAAATTTCGGCATAACGACCCCAGTCAATCATCGTATGCAATACTCGATCGGCTTCTTTTTCACTTAAAAAATCTTCAAGCTTGCTTAAAAAACGCTCCTCAGAAACACGATGCCCAATTTTTTCATCTAATACTTTACGAATGTAATGGGCCAAAGGAACTTTTTCTAGCAATTGCCTTGCAAACAATTGTTTGCGTTCTTGTAGATCCGCTTCAGAATATCGTTTGCCCAATTCTGATAAATGGATATCCCCATCAAGGACTGTCGCAAAACCCAAAATCTCTAAGGTTTCTAAAATTGGAAACAAATCATCGACATTCATCATGAGTTCATCAGCAAGCTCTGGTAAATCGATTTGGGCTTCAAAAGATTTCATCGTTTCAATCAAACCAGATAATTCGGAAGGCTCAACATCGGGCAACCGATAACCCAAACTAATTTGTCGCTCACGTTGAGTTTGTTTCGTTTTCTCAGCAAGACCTGTGGTCATTAGCGAATAAATGCGATCGACCAAGGCTCGAAATTCAGGTGCTTGCGTATTACGAGGTTGGGGGATTGTGACTTGCAAATCAGCACGAATAGAACCAGGGTCACTCCCTAAAATAACAATCCTATCGGCAAGCAATGCCGCTTCTTCAATGTTGTGCGTGACCAACAAAATGCAGTTGGTGTTGGTTTTTTTCTCCTGCCATAACCGCAACAAGTCTGATTTTAAATTCTCTGAAGTTAAGACATCCAATGCTGAAAAAGGTTCATCCATCAGCAATACATCGGGATTAATCACCAATGCCCTCGCAAACCCTACGCGCTGTCGCATACCACCAGATAATTCTTTAGGATAAGCGGATTCAAACCCATCTAATCCAATGATGTCGATAGCCTCAATGGCGCGCTTTCGACGCTCTTCTCGACTAACACCCTGGGCCTCAAGTCCCAACTCCACATTCTGTAAAACCGTAAGCCACGGCATCAGGGCAAAGGATTGAAAGACCATCGCAATTCCAGGCACAGGTTTTGTCACCGGATTTCCACGATAAGTTATTCGCCCTTGGCTTGGTGCGATGAGGCCTGCAATAATGCGTAACAAGGTGGATTTACCTGAGCCGGACTTTCCTAACAAGGCAACGATTTCACCTTCCTGTAATTTGAAACTAACATCATCCAGAACCAATAAATCTTGAGTTGCTGCTTTTTTAAAGGCTTTTCTTAAATGTTCGATGTCAATGATCGTGTTGGAATTATGCATACTTGCCTCAATTAAAAATAAATCGCTCTTTTGCCAGACGATAAAGAGGGCGCCAAATGATATGATTAAACATAAGTACAAAAAGACACATCATCGACGTCCCCAATGCAATTTTCGGAAAGTCGCCAGCAAGCGTACTCGCCTGAATATATTCTCCTAAACCGGTGGCTTTAAGAGTCGTACTCCCCCAACTGACCCATTCAGCAACAATACTGGCATTCCAGGCCCCACCCGCAGCAGTAATTGCGCCGGTGATGTAAAAAGGAAAAATACCTGGCAAAGCGAGCCTTTTCCACCATTGCCAGCCCTTTAACCCAAAATTATCTGCCACTAAATACAGATCGCGAGGAATCATGGATGCGCCGGCAATCACATTAAATAAGATATACCACTGCGTCCCAAGAATCATGAGTGGCGTGACCCACACCTCAACATTTAAGTGAAACCGTACAATCGCAATCACAAAAAGTGGATAAAATAAATTGGCAGGGAATGCTGCAAAAAACTGGATCACTGGTTGAATTTTTTGTGCCCATCCCGGCCGTAAACCAATCCAAACACCAATAGGGATCCAAATCAATGAACTGACAACGATTAATATAATCACTCGGGTCGCTGTCGCAATACCTAAAAGAAACACCTGTGCTATTTCTTTGATATCAAGAACCGATAGAATATAACGGAATAACAAAGAGCCCGAAGCCAAAATGGCTAAAAATATCAACGTATTCCATAACCAATTCAACCGCTTTTGAACCTTAAACGCTTCATCCCTTTCTGTTCTAGAACCCCGTTGACTAAGCCAATTTCTATTTACAAAACGATCCCTCAGCATGGCTAAAAACTCATCAACCCGGGGTGCCAAGCGACTTCGCCGAATCACATCAATCAACCAAGATTGGTATTCTTCCCCATCGACAGATTGTTCTGCTTTAAATTTTTCAGACCATGCAATTAAAGGTCTAAATAAGACCTGATCATAAAGGAAAATAACAACCACCATGGTTAATATCGCATAGCCTAGTGCAAACAAATTACGTTGCTCAATAGCCAACGCAATATAGGATCCCACCCCCGGTAACCGAATATCTTGATGTGCCACTGCAATCGCTTCCGATAACACGACAAAAAACCAACTCGCCGACATGGACATCATCATATTCCATAACAATCCAGGCATGGCATAGGGCACTTCAATTTTCCAAAAACGTTGCCACGGTGACAGTTGAAAGACCAAAGCTGCTTCACGCAACTCAAAGGGCAACATTTTTAGCGATTGGTAAAAACTAAAGATAATATTCCATACTTGTGCTGTGAAAATCACAAAAATCGCTGCACATTCTGGCCCTAATAAGCTATTTGGAAAAAGGTGAATAAATGCCGTCACCGTAATCGCTAAAAAACTTAATACCGGCACCGATTGCAAAATGTCTATGGCTGGAATAATGATTTGCTCAGCACGTTGATTTTTAGCGGCTAAGGTCCCCACAATAAACGTAAACAAAATCGAAATCGTTAACGCAATAAACATCCTTAGTACCGTTTTTAATGCATAAAATGGGAGGTGGGAGGGGTCAAGGGATAGGGGTAATGGCGAACCCAGTGCGTAGGGTGTTGCCATTTGTTTGGCCGCAAACCCTAAAAAAAACAAAATAGAGAACACCAGGATCAGCAATAAAACATCCCAGCAATTGATATAACGACTAACATTTTCTCGATTGGCAAAATAAAATGGTTTGCTAGTCACAACGCTTCTCCTGCCAATATGCAAAAAAAATAGCAAAAAAGCTGTTTCTTGGAAAACTCAACGCTATACAACTCTCTACTTCTCTTACAGGATAAATGATTGGGATAAAAAAAGCGCGTAAATTATCATAAATCCCAATAAACACCAAAAAATTAACACGAAACCATTGCTCACAAAAGGCGGCCTACACTTCTTCTTTATAAAATAGTATTTTCCTCCATCAAAATTGACTACAATGAATAGAACCATTTTACCAGGAGCACGGCAATGTCATTTCCTAAAATCGTTCTCAGCTTGTTTTCATTACTGCTACTCTCCTCTCAAACCCATTCAGATACGAATACCATATCCCAAGCAGTTTGGGCCAATGAAGCCATCATTGCGACCTATACCTACAACTACCAAAATTTTCTTGATAGACAAAAGGAAATTGCCGTGTATTTCACCGCGGATGGCTGGACCGCTTATAGCAAAGCCTTGCTGGCTTCTAAACTGCCCGATACCGTGAAAAAAAATTCTTATGCGGTGAGTGCTGTCGCCACAATGCCACCGGTGGTTAAAACAGTAAGTCCTACAAATTGGCAAGCCGTGATGCCGATATTGGTCGTTTATAAAAATCCACAATTCGCCCAAAAGCAAACCCTTGAAGTATCCATTAACTTCACAAAAGCACCGTCTGGTCAGGGGGTCGGTGGCTATGCCATCACCAACATGCAATCGATTGTTAAAAAGCCGGCTTGTGATTGCCCCCTAAACCCGCACGATGATGACACAGCGCCATAAAATCATTTCTTCGTTAGTCTTGCCGTCAATAATCCTCCCGGTATAGACTGTGCTGGTTCAATATGAAAGGGATAAACAACCCATGATTTTAAAAACACCTTTATACCCATTCCATCAAGCACTGGGTGCAAAATTAGTTGATTTCCATGGTTGGGAAATGCCCCTGCATTATGGTTCACAAATTGATGAGCATCTGGCTGTTCGACAGCATATGGGGGTGTTGATGTGTCTCACATGACTGTTGTCGATGTTCTAGGCGCGGGAGGCCGACAATTCTTGCGTCATCTCTTAACCAACGATGTAGACCATTTGAAACGCATGGGCCTTGCACTATATACTTGTATGTGCAACGAACATGGTGGGATTATCGATGATTTAATTGTCTACCAACGCGCACCAGATAATTTTCGACTGGTCTTAAATTCTGCAACACGTGAAAAAGATTTAATATGGTTAAGGGAAAAAATTCTTGGTTTTTCTGCAGGCTTGCAGGAACGCCATGAGCTTGCCATGTTGGCTGTGCAAGGGCCTGAAGCCATCAAAACAGTCACTAGCCTGCTTAGCCCAGCGCAAGCAGACGCCCTATTAACGCTAACACCTTTTGAGTGCGTTGATATCGACCATTGGTTTTTTGCACGCACGGGTTACACCGGAGAAGATGGCTTGGAAATCATCATGCCCCAAGACGACCTTGTAAAACTTTGGGGCTCGCTAATCGATGCTAACGTCAAACCTTGTGGGCTTGCTGCTCGTGATACCCTTCGACTAGAGGCCGGCATGCTGCTTTACGGTCAAGACATGGATGAGTCAACCACACCGTTGGAGTCTTCATTAGAATGGACCATCAAATGGCAACCCGATGATCGTGATTTCATTGGCAAAGGGGCGCTGATCGCCCAAAAACAGCTGGGAGTAAAACGCAAACTGGTGGGCCTGCGATTGCATGATAAAGGAGTCATGCGAACAGGACAGCGAGTGATTGTTGACGGATACCCTGATGGAATCATCACCAGTGGGACCTATTCACCAACGCTTCATCAATCCATCGCGTTTGCTCGTGTCCCCATGGAAACAGGGAAAGAAGTGATGGTTGATATCAGAGGAAAATTATTTGTAGCCAGCGTTGAAAAACCCCGCTTTGTGAAACATGGGGCATCTCTTTAATTAATAAAGACCAAAAGGATAATGCCATGAGCAATGCACCAAAAGACTTGAAATTTACCAAAACCCATGAGTGGGTCAAGAGCAATGAAGATGGAATGATCATTGGAATTACAGCACATGCTGAAGAGCTGCTGGGAGATATGGTTTTTGTTGATTTACCAAACGTTGGCGATGAAGTTAACGCCGGTGATGAATTAGGTGTCGTTGAATCCGTGAAAGCTGCCTCTGATTTTTATGCGCCTATCAGTGGCGTAGTAACCGCCATCAATGACAACGTTAATAACGATCCTGCCATCGTCAATCAAGATCCCTATGGTGCGGGTTGGTTAGTCAAATTAAAATCCAGCCAACCCGATGAAATGAACCAATTGCTTACAGCCGAGCAATATCAAAAAGAGATAGCAAAGGAACATTAGCCATGCCCTATATTCCCCATACCAATGAAGATAAAAAAGCAATGCTTTCACGCATAAACGCTGCAAATACTGACGCTTTATTCGATGAAATTCCTAAAGAATTGCAATGTGATGAATTTAAAAATATCCCTCATGGCCTGACGGAAATGGCGATGCTAAAAGATGCCGCATCGTTAGCAGAAAAAAATACCAATGGCATTTGCTTTATTGGTGCAGGGAGTTATGAACACCATATTCCTGCCGCTGTCTGGGATATTGCCTCTCGAGGAGAATTTCTCACCTCCTACACGCCTTATCAAGCCGAAGCAAGCCAAGGAACGCTGCAGTTGCTTTACGAATACCAAACCATGATTGCAGAATTAACCGGCATGGAAGTGGCTAACGCATCCATGTACGATGGTGCGACAGCACTCGCTGAAGCCGTTTTAATGGCCGTTCGAGTGAATAAACACAGCAAGTCACCTCGCGTCCTAGTGGCCGGGACTATTCATCCCTTCTATAAAGAAACCTTGGAAACGATTGTTCAAAGCCAACACATCGATGTCGTCATGCTCCCCTTTGATAAGAGCACCGGCATCACGGTTTTAGACGCCTTAGAAAAGTTTCAAGGTGAAGATATTACGGCCTTCGTTATTTCACAACCCAATTTTTTTGGTCATTTAGAAAACGTCGATGCCATGATTCACTGGGCTGAAAAAAATCACGTCATCACCATCGCTTGTGTCAATCCCATTTCACTTGGGCTTTTAAAACCACCAGGTCTATGGGGAAATAACGGCGTGGATATTGCGTGTGGAGAAGGACAACCCTTTGGATCCCCGATGGCTTCGGGCGGTCCTTATTTTGGATTTTTAAGTACGCGTATCGATCATGTCAGACAAATGCCAGGTAGACTAATAGGACAAACCGTAGACAAAGATGGCAAGCGCGGATTTTCACTCACTCTGCAAGCACGTGAACAACACATCCGACGAGGCAAAGCCACATCCAATATTTGCACGAACCAAGGTTTGTTAGTCACAGCGGCGACCATTCATATGAGTTTGTTGGGAGCGGAAGGATTGTCTCAAGTCGCAAACATGTGCCATCACAATACTCATGAGTTGGTCTCTTCATTAACAGACATTCCAGGTGTAGAACTGGTCTTTTCCTCGCCTTATTTTCACGAAGCACTCTTACGATTAAGTAAACCCGTAGAAGAGGTTTTAGAGCAATTACTAGCAAGAGGGATTGCTGGTGGTTATGCCATTGAACCCCATTTTAACGCTTTACCAAATACACTCTTGGTCTGTGCAACAGAAATGCGAACAGATAAAGACATAGCCGCCTACAAAGAAGCGCTGCAAGACATCATGTCATTGAAGGAGTCATCATGATTATCGTCCAATTAACTTATAAAGCCCCTCTGACTGACGTCGATAAATACTTGCAAGCCCATCGAGAATTTCTTGATTATTATTACAAGCAAGGCTTGCTATTGGCTTCAGGGCCAATGAGCCCTCGCACCGGCGGAATCATTATCGCCCTCACCAAAGACAAAGCCGGTTTGGAAACCATCTTGCAAAAAGACCCCTATTATCTTGCGGAAATTGCTGACTACAAGTTTATAGAATTTACCCCAGTGAAACATCGAGACGAACTAACCGAGATAATCCTCTCATCGGAGGGCAAATTATGTTGATATTTGAACAATCTGAACCTGGTCGACGACCGACCGCGCAAGCGCCATCGTCCACCCCCAGTCAACACAAAATTCCAGATGCCTTTCTGCGACAAACGCCCCCTCGCTGGCCAAATTGTTCTGAGTTACAGGTCGTGCGTCATTTCACGCGTTTATCCCAAAAGAATTTTTCCATCGATACCAATTTTTACCCCTTGGGTTCTTGCACCATGAAATACAACCCCCGTGGGGTTCATAAAGCAGCCTCAATGCCGGGCTTTGTTAATCGCCATCCGTTGGCATTGGAAAGCGCCAGTCAAGGTTTTTTAGAAGTGCTTCATACCTTACAAGGCTATCTCATTGAAATAACAGGGATGCAGGGTGTTTCATTGACACCCATGGCAGGTTCACAAGGCGAATTTGCAGGTGTGGCCATGATCAAGGCTTATCATCAATCCCGCGGTGATAGTATCCGCAATGAAATGCTAATCCCAGATGCCGCCCACGGGACGAATCCCGCTTCTGCTGTGATGTGTGGCTACAAAGTCATTGAAATTCCTACCGGCGAAGATGGGGACATACATCTTGATGAATTACGAAAATTAGTAGGGCCCAAAACAGCTGGGATCATGCTTACAAATCCTTCGACCCTCGGTTTGTTTATGCGCAAGATTAAAGAAGTGGCTGCCATCGTACACCAAGCTGGTGGCTTGCTATATTACGACGGTGCCAATTTAAATGCGATATTAGGGAAAGTCAGGCCTGGAGACATGGGTTTTGACATCATGCATCTTAATTTACATAAGACCTTTGCCACACCCCACGGCGGTGGTGGACCTGGGGCAGGCCCGATTGCTGTTGGGAAACGATTGTTACCTTTTATTCCATTGCCCATCGTCATCAAAGAGCAAGACCATTTTCGTTTTGCTGATAAAAAAGAATATCCCCAGAGTATTGGGCGATTATCCTGTTTCATGGGCAACGCCGGCATTTTGTTGCGCGCTTATTTTTATATACGTGTTCTAGGAAAAGAAGGATTGCATCGGGTGTCTGAGTTTGCAACACTTAATGCAAATTATCTCCTCGAAGAATTAAGTAAAGCAGGCTTTACCAAAGCATATCCTTTGCGCCGTGCCAGTCATGAATTTATTATCACCCTGCAGCCTGAAAAAAAGAAATACGGCATCACAGCCATGGATTTTGCCAAACGTCTCTTAGATTATGGCTATCACGCACCCACCACTTATTTTCCATTGTTAGTTCCTGAATGTTTGCTTATCGAGCCCACTGAAACGGAGTGCAAAGCAACATTGGATGGCTTTGTTGCAGCAATGAAATCTATTTTGAATGAAGCCATGACCAATCCAGAACTATTAAAAGACGCCCCACACAGTTTGCCGGTTAAAAGACTGGATGATGTCAAGGCCGCGCGCGAATTAAACTTAAATTACTACCAGCATAAGGTTCAGGACCACTAGAATGATTAGGTAGTGCCTGAGGAAAAATGCACCAATGGTTGCTGCAATGGATGATCCTAAAAAACACTGGTGAATCTTAAAAACTCTTTTATCTAGAAAAAAAATAGGTTATAAAGAACTGGTCAACATCATGGATTGATGAGCGATACATTTTGACGTTTACACGTTTGATAAATCCAATTTTTCAGGGAGCGAAAAAATGAACATCAAGGTATTTTCTCAGCGGTTTAACCGCGAATTATCGTTATTAGGATTCCCCGACGATCTCATTGAAAAAACCAAAGCCGTCTCTAAAGTTTTTGGCGTCACCCGTCATTTAGCAAATGCCATGATTTTTGGCCACATGCTACCGCCAAACGATCAGCTCGATAAAATCGCTGAAATTTTAGAAGTTTGTCCGCAATGGTTAGGCGGTCAAACCGATAGAAAAAAAGCCTATACCGGTCGAGAAATGACCGAAAACGAGTAATTTTTCAGAGAATGCGTTATACTATAGTGCTAATGACATAAATAATCATAAAAAAACAGGCCCATGTTTCAACTGTTTTTTTAGAACAAAGGGTAGCATTTAAATCATGGAATGCTTAAGTTTTTGCATTGCCAATAGTATTGACCTATCTCGGTTAGATAATCACTACAAGAAGACGCTTGCAGGGTATGTTTCTTTGAGATCACGCGATCTCCTAAAACTTACCCCTTTAGATGCAAGCCCTATTGTGGTATTTGTCTTTAAAAATGGTACCGTTGTTTCTTGGGGTATCAAACGATACCAGATGAAAAGCTATCTAGATACCATTAAACTGTTCTCTGACAAACTGATTTCATTTGGTGTCCATGATGAATTCAGCTATCATTTCGGCGAAAAAATTGCGATTGAGCCTCACGATTTTTTTGATGTAGACTGCTTAATCATGGATTCTGATAGTGAGGACCTTAAATTAAGTTTATCTTATGGCTTTTCACAATCGGTCAAATTACAGTATTTTGAAACGGTCCTTGAAGCACTGATTGAAAAATATACCCCACTCATTCATAGTCTATCCAATAGCGGCAAGATGGCCGTTACCCGCAATCACATTCGCCATGTGATTGGCGAAATCCTCGTTGCTAAAAGTGAAATGAATTTGATCAGTAACTTTCTCTATCACCCTAAATATTTCTGGCAACACCCCACGTTGGAGGAATATTTTATTATGCTAGAACGATATTTACACATTCAAAGACGTGCCAATGCCATTAATCATCGCCTAGATACACTCAATGAAATATTTGATATGTTCAATGGCTATTTAGAAAATAGACACACACACAGTCTTGAAATTATGGTTATTGTTCTCATTGCAGTTGAAATCACGTTTAACTTTTTGAACATTCATTTTCAATACTAAATAATGGCCATCCTACGCAATCAAAAACTGACTTACCAACAACTGAAAGATTTAAGCCGCCTGGCTTTAATTTGTAAAGCGGTTGATGGCAATCACATCGCTCTGTATAAACACATGCTTGGCAACAAACGTCCTTTCTCTACTAATTTGCTTTATTATCAGAAAAAAAAGCTGATTGGATTTTTAAGTACCTTTTATTTTTATGACGATGCCTGTGAAGTGCCGCTAATGATAGCTCCCGCCTTTCGCAAAAAAGGCATTGCTAAAGCGCTATTGCGAGAAATCCTTCCAATCATCCCTCAAGGCATTATTGAGTCCCTTATTTTTTCTTCACCAAAAGATCTAAATAATGATTGGTTACTCGCTCACAACTTTAAATACAAAAGTAGTGAATACCAAATGCAGTTGCATCAAAAAAGACCCTTGGTATTAACAAATACCGTTCTGGACATACGACGCGCAACCAGCGAGGATCTATCCATTATTGCTGATCTGGATTGTGCTGCTTTTAAAATTCCGCTTGGTGATAAATCCTCCCGCATCAATACTCTATTAAAAGATCCTAAATACGCCATCTTTTTAGCCTTCAAAGAAGGGGTTCCTGTTGGCAAATCCCATGTTCACTTGCAAAGAGATATCGCACGACTGACAGACATTGCTATTTTTCCAAATTTCCAGGGGCAAGGCTTTGGAAGTGAGCTGATCCGTTTTTGTATCAACTATTGTATCGATAACTCGAACCCAAAAATCGTCTTGGATGTTGAAACCACGAATCAACTTGCCCTGAAGCTCTACGATCGTTTAGGATTCAGCATCAACAATGCTTACGATTTTTGGATCATTCCCATTACCGACTTACAAAACCTGATCAATTAACTCTATTTATTCGCCATCAGATTGCAATTAGTATTGCGGTTCTTCTGGCATTAGTTCAAAATCTAGCATGCGCCCTCTGATGAGTGGTGGTGGTTGTTTTTAGCCTGAGACAACGGATGTTTGTCTCTGAAGCACGCGAGGGTACGGCATGAAAAAAAGAGTAGTCGTTACGGGCATGGAAATCACTTCCTCTATTGGAACAGGGCTTGAAACGTTCTGGGATGCTGCGGTTAAAGGCCTTTGTGGAATAAAATCGATTGCTTCCTACGACCCCACTCCTTACACCACAAGGATCGCAGGTGAAATCAAAGACCTATCATTAACCGACTTACCCGAATTCAATAAAGCCAAACGCTTCCCTCGTGTTGCCCAATATGCACTATACTGCGCACACCATGCTATCAGGCGTGCCGGACTCACAAGCCACGAGTTAAGCACGGCAGGCACTTATATCGGAACCAGCCTTGGTGGTGGCCCCGAGCTTGAATCGGCCTACAAATCGTTTTACACAGAAAACTGGCGAAAAATCCCGGCACTCACCGTGATTAGAGGCATGCCCAACTCAATTGCCAACCATATCGCCATTGCTTTTGGCATCGGAGGGCCTAATTCAACCGTCTCGAATGCGTGTGTCTCTTCTATCGAAGCTATTGGAAACGCTTATCAACAAATTCTGCACGGAAACTTGTCCGTAGCCCTTTGTGGTGGAACGGAATCGTTGGTGTGGGAAACCATTATGGCCGCCTGGTGTAAATTACGCGTCATGTCTACCAACAATGAAAACCCTGAAAAATCCAGCAGACCCTTTGAAAAAAACCGCGATGGGATGGTTATGGCTGATGGTGCTGGCATTTTAATACTTGAAGAATTTGAACATGCTAAAGCGCGAGGAGACAATTTATGCTGAAATTTTAGGATACGGCGCGAGCTGCGATGCCTATCATGTAACAGCACCCAACTCACAAGGACAGGCCCGAGCCATTCACGCCGCCTTAGACGATGCCAGAGTATCTGTCGGTGATATTCAATACATTAGTGCGCATGGCACCGGCACCCAGTTAAATGACCTCACTGAAACAGCAACCATTAAACAAGTCTTTGGTCAACGCGCCTATGAAATTCCCATTACTGCCCAAAAAGCAATGACCGGCCATGCCATTGGGGCAGCTGGAGTGATGGAGATTATCGCGACAACCCTCTGCTTACAAAACGACCTCTTACTCCCCACCATCAACCTAGATGAACCTGATCCACTCTGCGATCTAGACTACATCCCTCATTCTGCAAGAAATACAAGGATTGACATTGCCCTGTCAAACCATTTTGCCTTCGGTGGTGCTAATGCGGCGTTGGTTTTGAAACGACATTCTTAAGACGAGCGAATGAAGAAACAAAACCCTATCCAAAATTCAAGTTCGCATCTTTGACGCCATAGCGTTATAATTGCCGCATTTCTAAAGATGGGACGATTTTTTTATGAAAGCGACATTATCTGACATAGCAGCACTGGTTGATGGCACAATCATCGGCCCCCCTCAACTAGAGATTTTTTCTTTAGCACCAATTGATAATATTGTTCCCCATGCATTGGTCTTTGCCGAAGGATCGGATAATTTAAAAGTAGCTGAGGCCTCTTGTGCTAGTGCCATCTTGGTTGCAAGTAATATATCCGACATGAATAAACCGATTATCCAAGTTGCCAATCCTTTTAGCGCGTTTATTAAATTATTACATCATTTTTATCCCATGCAAAAACCCAAGGTTGGTATTCATCCAACCGCTGTGATTGCAGATGATGTTGTCCTTGGCAGCCAGGTCTCCATTGGGGCTTTCGTGGTGATCGAATCTGGAAGCGTCATTGGTGACAATGCCGTGATTAAAAGCCATGTGCACATTGGCCACCGGGTCATGCTTGGCGCAGATACCACCCTTCACCCCCACGTCACTATTTATGATAATTGCCAGATTGGCGCTCGTGTGTCTATCCATGCCTCCACTGTGATTGGATCCGATGGGTTTGGCTATACCATGGAAAATGATCAACACTTAAAAGTTCCTCATATTGGCCACGTCATTATTAAAGATGATGTTGAGATTGGTGCAAATAGTGTGGTTGACCGAGCAACCTTAGGCACGACCGTCATTGGTGAGGGCACCAAGATAGATAATCTGGTGCAAATTGCTCATTCTGTAAAAATTGGTAAACACAACATCATCTGCGCTTTCACAGGGATTGCTGGTAGCACCGTCAGCGGCAACCACGTGATTTTTGCAGCCAATGTGGGCGTTAGTGATCACGTTCGTATTGACGATGGCGTGATACTCGGTGCCCGCGCTGGGGTTCCGCCCAGAAAACACCTAAAACAGGGCAACATTTATTTAGGAAGCCCTGCTCGGCCACGAGACAAAGCGATAGAACAAGAATTATCGACTACCCGCATCCCTTTAATGCGTAAAAACATGAAGTCATTGGCTGAAAAAGTAACGCAATTATCTGAGCGCATTGATGCATTAGAAAAAGAGAGCAACTAAGCATGTCGCTACCATTGCTGCTGGTTGATGGCTCCTCTTATTTTTTCCGTGCCTACCACGCCTTGCCACCATTAACAAATTCAAAAGGGCAACCAACCGGTGCGATTTACGGCGTTGTGAATATGATCAAGCGCTTGATCAAAGATTATCAACCCCAACAAATGGTGGTCGTCTTTGATGCCAAAGGAAAAACCTTCCGTGATGAATGGTACCCCGAATACAAGGCTCATCGCCCCCCCATGCCAGAAGAATTAACAAGCCAATTTCCCCCCTTGATTGCGTTCTTAAAAGCCATGGGCTTGCCATTATTGATCATAGAAGGAGTTGAGGCAGACGATGTGATCGGTACTTTGGCAGAGAAAGCCTGTGCAGAGGAGCGACCGGTGGTCATATCGACTGGCGATAAAGACATGGCACAATTGGTCAATAAACATATAACCCTCATCAATACCATGACCAATACTCGCATGGATGAAGCGGGTGTTAAAGAAAAATTTGGTGTAACCCCGGCACAAATGATTGACTACCTCACCTTGGTCGGTGATGCCTCAGACAACATTCCAGGGGTCCCTAAATGCGGGCCTAAAACGGCTGTTAAGTGGCTTGATCAATATCAAACGTTAGATGCACTGATAGCCTCGGCGAATACCATTCCAGGAAAAATCGGGGAACATTTACGCAATAGCCTACCCACACTTCCTTTATCAAAAAAATTAGTCACGATAAAAAGAGATATTGAACTTCCTTTAAGTCTTGCTGAACTGACCTTGCAAAAACCAGACCAGGCAGAATTAATCGAACTCTGTCGTGAACTCGAATTTAAAACATGGCTTCATGCCTTTCTAGAAAATAATAAACAGCAGGCAACAACAGACAGCCCACAAGAAGTGCCATTAAGACCCTATGAAATCATTACGGAAGAGACACAATTTAAGGAGTGGCTAAAAAAATTAAACGCGTGCTCACTTTTTTGTGTCGACACGGAAACAACGTCGCTGGATGTGCTCAATGCGGAGTTGGTGGGCATCGCGTTGTCTATTGATATCGACCATCCTGCTTATATCCCACTTGCTCACCAAGATGGTAGCCCTCAATTATCGCGAGCGATGGTATTGAATGCATTAAAACCGATACTTGAAAATATCAATATCCGTAAACTTGGCCAAAATTTAAAATACGATTATAACGTGTTTCGAAATTACGACATCACCTTAAAAGGTATTGCCTTTGATACCATGCTTGAATCGTACCTGATAAACAGCACAGCCAATCGCCATGACCTGGACACCTTGGCGCTAAAATACCTAGGCCATAAAACCATCTCATTCAAAGACGTTGCAGGCACAGGCTCTAATCAACTACGTTTTGACCAAATTCCTGTTTCAAAAGCCGCGCCCTATGCCGCAGAAGATGCAGAAATCACTTTAAAACTTCACCAAACACTGTATCCCATGATGGATGAAACATTGCGACGCGTCTTGGATGAAATAGAAATACCCTTGCTCACGGTCCTTGCAGACATGGAACGCCATGGTGTGATGATTGACAAAGACATTCTGCAAAAGCATGGCGAAAGACTTAAAATTCGTATCAATGAATTAGAAAAAGAAGCACATCAGATCGCTGGAAAACCATTTAATCTAAATTCACCAAAACAATTACAAGAGATTTTATACGAAGACCTAAAATTACCGGTTATCAGTAAAACACCAACCGGGCAACCTTCAACGGCTGAACCAGTCTTGCAAGAATTAGCCTATGAATACCCGATAGCGGCCATTATTTTAGAGTTTAGAAGCCTAGCCAAACTAGTCTCTACTTACATTGATGCATTGCCGAATCGGATTAATCTCAAGACGCATCGTGTCCACACCTCTTATAATCAAGCGGTCACGGCAACAGGGCGCTTGTCGTCGAGCGAGCCTAATTTACAAAACATTCCTATTCGAACAGAAGAAGGTCGGTTAATTCGTAAAGCATTTATTGCTCCCAAAGAACACGTGTTGCTCGCTGCAGATTATTCACAAATCGAATTACGAATCATGGCGCACTTATCCCAGGATGCGACGCTTTTAAAAGCGTTTTCCATGGGATTGGACATTCATAAAGCCACTGCAAGTGAAATTTTTGGGATCCACTTTGACGACGTCACTGATGAACAACGACGACGTGCCAAAGCGGTTAATTTCGGCTTGATTTATGGCATGTCTGCGTTTGGATTGTCAAAGCAAATTGGTGTATCACGCCAAGATGCTCAGCATTACATTGATACGTATTTCAAGCGCTATCCTGGTGTTCTTCAATACATGGACGACACGCGCAAAAAAGCACATCAAGATGGATTCGTTGAAACGCTATTTGGCAGGCGTC
>Ga0214923_10003487_pt1 | contig 19703 bp, 15 predicted proteins | sample LL1510_MetaG_FD_177993 | JGI IMG/M metagenome (GOLD analysis project Ga0214923, IMG submission 177993) | Freshwater microbial communities from Lake Lanier, Atlanta, Georgia, United States - LL-1510 | ecosystem: Environmental > Aquatic > Freshwater > Lake | place: USA: Georgia | collected...
TGCGCTGTGCAGATGTAGCGCGTGAGGCCGGCGTGGCCCCGCGAGGTCTCGTCTCTGTAGTCGCGCAGGCAGCGCCGCAGCACGCCCTCGTACGGCCCGGCGCCCAGAAAGGCCCGCTCCACCGTGAGGCTCGGGCAGCCCCCGCTCCCGGCCGAGGCCCCGCCAAGCGCGGTTGGGGTAAGTTGGCCTCCACGGCGGCCCCGCAGGCGCGCACGGCCTGCTGTTCTGGCGTGAGGCTCTCAGTCGGGACGGAGGCGAGCGCCTGCTGCACGTGTCGGAGCTGCGCGATCTCGTCGACCAGCGAGAAGTCACCGCCGAGGTAACGTACCAGCAAGCGGGCGGCCTGCATGCGCAACTGGGCGGCCCGGCGGCCAGGGAGTAGAAAGGCGATTTCGATCGCAATTGAAATCGGTGCCACATGGGTGGGTTTCTGACCGGGCCCTTCGAACTTGTGTTTGCCGAGGTTTCGTATTTTTTGGGAAACCTCTGGCACCGTGACGATGAGGTTACTGAGAGCCTTGGAAGCATGCTTATTGTCAATGCCAGTAAAGAGCAGTGCCACGTCAATTAACGCGATCTTCTGGTCAGTCGTCACGCGTAGACGCAGATCAGGCTTTCCAGCCAGCTGCCTCAGCTGGGCCAGCACCTCGGAGGTGTCCGTCGAAGCGGCTGCTGCGCCGCCTGCTTGCGAGGCTGCAGTTCCAACAGAGGCCCCGGCGTGACTCGCAGCAGATGCTCGTTCTGGCTGCTGGTCGCCAGCCGGGGCTGGTTGGACAATCGCAGGGGGCAGGCCGCCATCCAAACAGCTCGGAGCTGCGGGCAGGTACTCGGTCGGGACGGAGGCGAGCGCCTGCTGCACGTGTCGGAGCTGTGCGATCTCGTCCACCAGCGAAAGGTCACCGCCGAGGTAACGTACCAGCAAGCGGACGGCCTGCATGCGCAGCTGGGCGGCCCGGCGGCCAGGGAGCAGGAAAGCAAACTCGATGGCAACTGCAATCGGTGCCCCTTCCACAGTCTGCCTTCCGGTCCCTTGGAATGGGACTTTACGACATTTTGACTTAAAGTCCCATTCCAAGAGATTTTAGTCATTTTGACTTAATCGATGGGAATGCATCGAGAACTCGCCTGGCAGCCTTGGCGACATCATTATTCAAGAGCATTGCCATGTCGATTAACGCGATCTTCTGGTCAGTCTTCACGCGCAGACGCAGATCAGGAACTCCCGCTGGCTGCCTCAGCTGGGCCAGCATCTCGGAAGTCTCCGTCAAAGCGGCTGCTGCGCCGCCTGCTTGCGATGCTGCAGCTCCGACAGAGGCCCCGGCGTGACTCGCAGCAGAGCTGGTTCTGGCTGCAGGTCGCCAGCCGGGGCCGGTTGGGCAATTGGCTGGGGTGGCGCGACAACGATCGACATCGAAGCAAGCACAATTATGCGAACATTTTGACGAAGGCGGCCATGACGACCTCGTTGCCGCTCTTGGCAAGTTCAATAAAGGCACTCAACGCTGCCTCCTTCTGCTTGCGTCCGAGTTGCGCATCAGCCTCCTTCAACTTGCGTTCGAGTTCGGCGTCGGCATCCTCTCGCTTCCGCTTGGCCTCTGCGTCGGCCTCCCTCAGCTTCCGCTCGAGCTCCGCATCTGCATCGTCACGGCGACGCTTGGCCTCCTGCTCGAGCTCCTCCCGAGCCTCCTCGCGACTCCGTTTGTGCGAGACCTCGGACTCGAGCCTCGCGGCCGCTTCTTGGCGGGCCGCGGCGTCCAGGCGCTGGATGGCCTCCTTGAGCGCGTCCACGGAGATGCTGCCCGCGGCCACGAGCTCGTTGCGCGGGTTGGCTGGCTCGACGCTGAGTGGCTTGAGGTAACGATGGAGGGCCGTCTCCACGTGGCCGTACTTGGGCGCGTAGAGCAAGAAGAAGGCATCGACGCCGTATTCCCGGCGGTGGCAGAGGAGTCGCGTGTCTTTTTGAGCCATGCTGGTCCGCCCTGGCCTGAGGCCGCGCTCGCACGACAGCACATAGAGGTCGGTCGACTGGCCGCCGTCCAAACAACTCGGAGCTGCGGGTAGGTACTCGGTCTGCGGCGGTGGCCCTGCCAAGCGCGGCTGCGGCGTGGCAGCCTCCACGGCGGCCCCGCAGGCGCGCACGGCCTGCTGTTCTGGCGTGAGGCTCTCGGTCGGGACGGAGGCAAGCGCCTGCTGCACGTGTCGGAGCTGTGCGATCTCGTCCACCAGCGAGAGGTCACCGCCAAGGTAACGTACCAGCAAGCGGGCGGCCTGCATGCGCAGCTGGGCGGTCCGGCGGCCAGGGAGCAGGAAAGCAAACTCGATGGCAACTGCAATCGGTGCCACGTCCACAGTCTGCCTTCCGGTCCCTTGGAATGAGACTTTACGGCATTTTGACTTAATCGATGGGAATGCATCGAGAACTCGCCTGGCAGCCTTGGCGGCATCATTATTGTTGAGCTCCGTGAAGAGCATTGCCAAGTCGATTAACGCGATCTTCTGGTCAGTCGTCACCCGCAGACGCAGATGAGGCTTTCCCGCCAGCTGCCTCAGCTGGTCCAGCACCTCGGAGGTCTCCATCGAAGCGGCTGCTGCGCCGCCTGCTTGCGAGGCTGCCGCTCCGACAGAGGCCCCGGCGTGACTCGCAGCAGATGCTGGTTCTGGCTGCTGGTCGCCAGCCGGGGCCGGTTGGGCAATCACAGGGGGAATCAGATGGTGCGGTGCGACAGCGTCGGCGTAGCGCCGGAAGAGGTCGATCGCCGCCGCCTTGAACTCTTGGGATTTTCTCCATTGCAGGAGAGGTACCATCTCGGCCAGCATCGCCAGATCCTTGGGGATCGTCGTCTGGTAGCGCCCAAAGAAGACGTCCTCGATTCGATCCCGCATGGTCGGATCGGCCTTCAGTTCTCGGACGGATCGCGCGGCGTGCTTGGCATCTTTCTTGCACAGGATGCCGACGACGTCGACCAAGGACGGCAGGCCCTCTTGGGTCGTGCGCACCCTGCCGATCGACTCCACGGCGACGTCCAGCAGCGTCGCCAGTTGCCGGCGGAGGAGCTCGCCCGAGTTGTGGGCAACGTGAGCAGCCATGTCGGTCACGAAGGGCGACCAAGGCGCGTGAGAGCAAGAGAGAGAGAAACTCTTTCCCCTCTGCAAGATTGCCCTCTGCGTCGCTCGAACGCACCAAACTGCCTGCGTCTTGCCCAGCGCAACCAAGGGCGCGGTTTTCACCACGACGACCAGTTGAGGTGTTGCATCCACGCCTGGTCGTCCTCCTCCGCGGCCGTTGCGCCCAGCTCCAGCAGCGGCGTTCGGTTGGAATGCCCCCGGCGCGGCGAGCCCGGCGACGGGGGCGGCGGACGCTGCGCCGCCTCCGCGCCGGTGCAGCCCTCCTGTAGGGCCTGGGCGCGCTGCTCGAGCAGCTCCGCCTGCTGCAGCAGCGCCGCCGCCCGCACGCGCAGCAGGCCGCTGCGGTCGTCGCGCAGCCGCCGCGGCAGCCCGCGGCCCGGGGGCTCGGCGTGCATGGCCTGGGGCAGCAGGGTCAGCGCGGCCTCCACGAGGTGCTGCGCTGTGCAGATGTAGCGCGTGAGGCCGGCGTGGCCCCGCGAGGTCTCGTCTCTGTAGTCGCGCAGGCAGCGCCGCAGCACGCCCTCGTACGGCCCGGCGCCCAGAAAGGCCCGCTCCACCGTGAAGCTCGGGCAGCCCCCGCTCCCGGCCGAGGCCGCGGCGTTCAGCGCCTCCACCCGGCCGAAGGGATCGCTGCTGCGAAGCAGGAACGCATAGCCGGCGTCGTCTTCCAAGACGGCCAAGTGCCACATCTCCGGAGCGGCGGCAGTACCGGTCTCCCCCTCCGGGTATGGGTCTTTCCCTGCGTGGCGACCTCGCCTCGAGGCGACGCAACGCACCGCAGCCTTTTCCAGCACCGAGCGCCCATGACCCCAGCCGCGCCCGATGGCCATGGCGGTGGTTGCCGCGCCCTGCTCCTCCTCTTCCTCTTCGGCCCGGCCGCCCGAGGCATGGCGCCAGATGCCCCTCGCGGGCATCGCGCCACGTTGGGGGCGTGGCGCCTATGATGCGTTTTGGATCGACAGCAGGCCCTACCAACCGGAGGAGGTGCTGAAGTGGGAGCACGACCTGGCGCTGCGCCTAAATGGCGCCAGCACCGTCTGCCCGCTGCGCCAGGCCGCGGAGAGCATGCTGAAGCACCTGGAGCCCGGCACGCTGGTCGAGGTCCAGTATCGCCTCTGCGAGCAGCGCCCCCCGCTCCTCGCCCCAGCGCCTCACTTGGAACTGCACCCGCTGTCGCAGCTGTCGCCGCCGTCCGACGCCGCCGCGGCCGCGCTGCCCTCGCCGCGGCTGGCGAAGACGCTGCGGCCGGACCAACTGGAAGCGCTGCGGTTCGCGCTGGCCTCCGAGCTACAGCCCAAGCCGCTGCTCTGCCGCTTCCACGCCAGCATGAGCATGCCGTCGCTGCTGCCGCTGGGCGTGGGATGCCAGGTGCACCTGGCGCCCGCCTTCTCGCCCATGAGCCACCTCAGCGGCGACGATCGCTACTGGTTCCAGCGCCTCCGGAAGGAGCAGTTGCTGCGGATGCTGTCCACGGCGGGCACCGTCAGGCACGTCGTCGTCAGCGATTCGGGAGCTCATCTGGACCGCCTCACCGTGTTTTGGGAGGGCCTCCCAGATTTCGTCCTCGCGCGCGCGGCGCTGGAGGTGACGCATTGCCCCCAGCACGGTCGCTTCGTGATCGGCGGGCTGGTGCGGCTGCTGGAGGACGACGTCGGATCGTTCATCGCCCGCGACGACGTCGGCGTCCTGACCGGCCTGCCGGGGGATGAGCGAGCGCGGGTCTGCTTCCCGCAGTGCCCCACCTGGGAGGGCCCCCGGTCCGCCCTGGTCGTGACGCGGGAGCCGTTGCTGCGCTTCGTCGAGCTGCGTCTGACCGTGCGCTACGAGCTCCGCGGCAGCATCTGCGCCCAGGCCATGGGCTGGGGCAAGACGCCGCTGATGGCCGCGCTGCTGGAGAGCACCCGCGGCGGCGGCAGCGAGGGCCCGAGCTCCGCATCGCTGCTGCTCGTGCCTCCCAAGCTCTTCCGGCAGTGGAAGACCGAGCTCTGCGCCTGGCTCGGCCTCGCGTCGGAGGCCGGCGGCTGGCTCAGGAGGCCCGGCGACGACGGCGGCGGCGCGCGCCTGGCGGTCTGGGCGCCCGTGGACATGGCGGTCTTCAAAGCCGTGGCCGCCGAGGACGCTGCCAAGGCGGACGCGGTGCTGCTGCCGCTGTCCCTCTTCGCCTCCAAGCTCTGGCCCAAGGACCACGAGCCCTGGCCCGCGCAGCTCCTGGACGTGCTCGGCCGCCCCTGGCGCCGCCTCGTGGTGGACGAGGCGCACGAGCTCAGCGGCCTGGAGCCGCAGGTGCAGCGCCGCGTGCTGCGGGCGGCCCGTCTCAGCGGGGCCGCGCACCTTCTGTCCGCCACGCCGCAGCAGGGCGGCGGCTCCCGCGGCGCGGCCTGCCTGGCGCTGCTCTTCAAAGCCTCGCTGGCCGCCTGGCACGGGCCGCGCTTCGGCGGCGACGCGGAAGCGCCCGTCGCCGCGCAGGCCGCAGCCTTCCTGGGCCTGGTGGCGCGCACGCAGCCCAGCCCCTTCAGGCTGCCGGTGGAAGAGCGCATCGTGCCCGTGAAGCTCTCCCAAGCCGAGCAGGTGCTCTACGCCAACGCGGTGCAGCATCACCGGGCCAACGTCAGGCAGCTGCTGGAGCTCTGCTGCTGCTTCCTTTCCGACGGCTCGAGCTCCGCGCACAAGGAGATCGGCGTGCTGCTGCAGCGCAGGCGCCGCGAGCTGGAGGCGCGCAAGGCCGTCGCACAGGCCCGCGCGGCGCTGCTGCTGCTGCTGGCCAAAGCGCTGCAGGAGACGGCGCGCCTGGCCTCTCGGCGGGAGGCGCTGCGGTGCCGCCAGGCAGGCGAGCGCCAAGACTGGGAAGAGGGTCGGCGGCTCGTGGACGAGCTCTACCGGGGGCCTCTGGCTGGCCTGGATGGCGTGCAGCTCGCCAAGCTGCCGCGGGTCATGCACCTGCAGGGCCTCAAGACGACGCGGCTGCTGCTCGGGGAAGAGCCCCCAGCCGAAGCCGCGGCACGGGCTGCCAAGCTGAGCGCGGAGCTGACGCGGCTGCATCAGGGCCTGCTGCCTGCGGCGGAACTGAAGTTGTGCTTCAACGAGCAGCTGGACCAGCACCTGGCCTGCGACTTCGTGGGCCTCGGTGCGCTGAGTCGACAGCTCCGGTTCCTCGACACCAGCCTGCGGGAGCTGGCGGCCGGCGCCGCGACCTGCCCGATCTGCTTGGACCTGCTGCACAATGGCGAGGCCTCCTGCCTCACCGCGTGCGGCCACGCTTTCCACGCCGCCTGCATGGAAGAGGTCTCCAAGATCCGCGGCAGCTGCCCCACCTGCCGCCAGCGTGTGCCGCAGCTTTGGGCCGTACCCAGCTCGGCGTCCGCGGACCCCTGGTTGAAGTACGGCACGAAGCTCCACGTGATGATCCGGCAGCTCCAGGAGATAATGCGCGACTACCCGGGCGAGCGGCTGCTGCTCTTCGTGCAGTTCCGCAACATGCGGGAGAAGCTCGAACAGGCCTTCCGCGAGTTCGAGCTGCCCTTCCTCACGCTGGCGGGCAGCGCTCGCACGCAGGGTGCGGCCATCGCGCGCTGGCAGTGCGGCGAAGATCCCAACGACTTCCTCATGATGCTCTCTTGCGAGGAGCACTCCTCCGGCATCACGTTGACGCGGGCCAGGCCAGCGCGGCGGGTGTGGGGCAAGGGCGAAGGTGGCAAGGGCTTCCAGAAATAGAAAGGCCAGCTGTGCCCCGATGAAGTTCTCTGGTGTCTGCTGTTGTGAGACCACCCCCAGCCAGGCACCTCATGATGGCCCACCCTTTCTGGGCGTCGACTCGAGAAGAGGCCAAGGCCATGGAGCAGCAGGCGCTGGGGCGCATCAACCGCATCGGTCAGCAGGCCAGCTCGCTGATGCTCTGGCGCGTCGTGACGGAAGACACCATCGAGGCGCAGCTGTGTCGGCCTGCGCCGCCTGAGCGCAAGCGGCGAAGAAGTGATCTTTAGTAGAGAGGACGACCGACGACGACAATAAACGTCATGGAGCAGCTGACCGCGATGGCCAAAGCCAAGGCCGCGGCGCGCCCGCCCATGCCAGCCCCCGCGGCGCGCCTGCCGATGCCAGCCCCCATTGCGCGCCCGCCGATGCCAGCCCCCGCGGCGCGCCCGCCGACGCCAGCCCCCGCGGCCCCCGCCGAGGGGCAGCCCTCGCTGCCGGCCGTCGACCAGCTCAAGGTCAGCGCCAAAGCCTGCCTCGAGGGCAGCGCGACCATCTGCAGCCTGTTGCAGATGGGCTGCGCCGTCGTGCAGGCCCGCGGGAGCGCCGCAACGCCTGACGAGGCGCTGCTCTGCCATTCCGTGGGCACGGTCTGCCCAGCGCAGCTTCAGGGCATGGAGCTCAGCGGTGCCCTCTGCCTCCAGAAGAGCATGCCCCTCTGCGAGGCCCGGGAGCAGATCTGCGCCGCCGTCGCCAGCTACGGCGGCGAGGGCCAGCGGCAGCCGTGCCTGGCCGCTTTCCAGGAGCTCTGCTCGATGCAGCCGCGCAAGTGAAACCCTGGCCTGGGGCGGGGGCTCAGCGCCGCGGTTGGGGCAGTTGGGGGAGCCCGAGCGACAAGGCCGCCAGGGGCGAGAGCCAGTTTGGAGCAGCCTGCTGCTCGAAGCAGGCCACACCCGCCTGCAACAGCCGGCGCAGCTCCGGCGCGCAGCGGCGCGGGTGCTGCGGCCCTGTCAGTGTGCAGCAGCAATCCACAAGCAGCCAGCCCAGTGCGGCGGCCACGAGACTGGCGCGCTCCCGGCGGTAAGAGAGCGCGGACCAGACGTCGACGACCAGCAGCTCCTCCAAGGCGGCGGCGCTGGTCGCGCCTCGCTGCTCTTTCTCGGCGGCCGCCAAGGAGCGCCAGATGCGCTCGCAGGCCTCCTCTCCGAGCTCGCTGGGGGGCAGGGCGGCCGGCTGCGGCGGCGAGGGCAGCCGTGCCGCGAAGGCCGCCCGCAGTCGAGGCACCGCGGCGGCGGCGTCCTGAGCCGCGGCGGCGGCCAGCAGGGCCGCGCAGAAGTCCAGGTAAAAGGCCGCGACGGCCTGCAGCCGTAGCTGCTCTTCGCCCTCGGAGCAGAAGCGGGCCGCCCGCTTCAGGAAGGACCGGAAGCACTGCAGCCGCCGGGCCGCCTCGCTCCAGAGCCGCGCGGCCTCAGGGGAGGCGTGCAGGGACGGAGGCAGCTGCGCCCAGGGCAGCGGCGCGAAGAAGGGTGTGGAGCAGCCGGTCAGGACGAGGCGACCTGCGGGCTCCACGCGCGCCGCGGTCGCCAGCGCCGCGAGCCTGCGGAGCAGCGCGCGGACGGGTCGGAGCAGCGGCTCGGCGAGGGCGCCAACGGCGCTCAGCAGCAGGCGAGCCAGGGCCGCCGCGCGCCGGACGAGCGAGGCCAGGCGGCTCTGGCACCGCGGCAGGGTGAAGACCATGCTTTCCTTGGGGCCTCACGGGGGCGGCGCCGCTTGGGCCTCGAGCGCCGCCAGCACCTGCGCGAAGAGCAGCCAGGCCAGCAGCGCGCTCAGCGCCGCCAGGCTGGGGGCGTCGGCCTCGGGGGCAGCCAGCGCCAGCGCCAGCAGGGTCGCGGCCACGCACGGCAGCAGCGCCCAGCAGGCCAGCCGCGGCGATCGGCCGCAGCGCTCCGAGGAGGCCAGGGGCCAGAGCGCCAGCAGCAGCGACACCAGCAGGACGGGCCACTTGCGCTGCAGCCGCCAGAGCGCCACGCCCAAGCCCAGGAAGAGCAGCGGCCAGATCAGACCGAAAACCCAGGGCGGCGGGCGGGCCTTGACGGTCGCGCCCGCCGTCTTCGAGACAGGGCAGACCAGCGCGGTCAAGGCCGTCGGCAGCGCCGGCAGGCAGGCGACCGCCAGCATCTTCAGCCGCGGGTCCAGCATGAAGGCCTTGCGTTTGAAAAGACGACGGGCGCGGACGCCAGCGCCCCCGAGGGCAGCAGCGGCTGCGGTGCGGCGCATCCGAAGGGCCCGCAGAGAGCGTCGCGGACGACGGAGGGCACGCGGGGGTCGGGATAGAGCGTCAGACCTCCCCAGGCCAGCGAGGGCCATGGGTTTTCGAAGTCATCCCTGACGACGTTTGAGAAACAGCCGGAGGGAGTGCAATATTGGTCGTATCTCGACTCAGCCGTCATCGCCGCCTCCGCGCACAGCAGGGGAGGCGTGAAGGAGGGGGTCATGGTGGGAGAGATGAAGACCCTTTCTCGTTGCGACAGAGACAAGGTGAGACTCTTTTGCCTGGCCGGCAGCTGCTCCGGGCGGCTGGACCTCGCGGCGGTGGGGCCTGCCTTCCCGTTCGTCCGACATGACCGTCGCTTCGGGGGGCGCCTTTGCCTTGCCTTCGAGGGCGCCTCCGTCTGGCTCTACGCCTCTGGCAAGATCCTCGTTCTAGGCCGACAGGTCGGCCAAGCGCGGGCTGCGTACGCCGCCGCCCGCCGCCGGCTCGAAGAGGGTGGGCACGCCGCGCACGTTGGCGACGCCGCTCCTTGGAACGTTCTGACTCAGGTTGAAACCGATGCCCGCGAAAGGCTGAGCCTGCGGCAGCTGGCCGGCCGAGTTCCCCATGGTCGGTTTGAGCGAACTCAGAGGGCCGTCCTGTGCCAGCTGCAGGATGGGGTCGATGAGGTAGCCTGCCATGGCCTGGTTCAGATCTACGGCACGCGCAAATTGCTGGTCCGTCGAAGGCACGAAGGTCCGCTGCCACAGGCCGTCTGGGACCTGATTCCAGCCGTAGAAGGTGCCGGGTAGCATGCTGGACGCCGGGCATTCGGCGGGCCGCTCCGCCAGACTCGGCAGGGGCGGCGGCAGGCCGACGGCGGCGGCGGCGAAGGCGTCGCCGGCTGCGCCTGCCGGCCGCCAGGGCTGGCGGCTGAAAGCGCGCTGGCCCAGCGCCGCCCAGGCCTCTTCGTCCGAAGTGCCCGTGTCGAGGTCGGAGATGGGAGGCGCGCGAAAGGGGACGTTGAAGAGCTTGCCGCGCTCGTTGTACGCGTTGATGGCCGCCGCCTTGGCACAGAGCGACCTGCAGGCCCGGCCGTCCGGCAAGGGGCAGACGTCGACGCAGGCCTGTTGGTCCCTGTGAAACAAGGATTGCATTTGCTCTCAGCGCGACAAAAGCTGTCGCCTCATGTTGGGGCGCCAGCTGCCTTACCTGCGCTCACAGGCGGCGGGCCACGCGTTGCATCTGCTTCTGCACCTCCGACAAGAGCCGCCGCACCTCTTCCCGGTGCTGATGACGCGCCGCCTCCTCGCCCGCCGCGGCTTGGGAAAGGGTGACGACCGGCGTGGGCACCGCAGGCGCGGCCGCCGCTGCCCCGGGAGGGGTGACGACGACCGGCACACCCACGTCTGCAAGTCCCGTGGCGGCGGCGGCGGCCTGGGGAGGAGCGACCTCGGCGGGCTGGGGCTTGTCTGCTTTCTTCCCAGCCGGCGACGTCGTCCGCGGAAGCTTGACGCCCTTCTCTTTCCGGTGGCTTGCCGCTGACTGGCTCCGCGAGCGGCTGCTGCGCTGCCCGCGAGCCGGGCTCGGCGGAGCGACGACGACCTTGGCAGCTTGCGGAGCGGCCGCCTCGGCCGGTGACGCGCTCGCTGCACGTCGGGCGGCCTTCGCCTCCCGGCGGCTTTCGGCCGAGGGGCTCCGCGAGCGGCTGGTGTGCGGGCTGGGCAGCGGGCTCGGCGGGGGGGCGGCTCGACGCGGCGGAGGTGGCCTGAGATCCTGAAGCCGCAAAGGACGGCGCTCGGGTGGGCGCGGACGGCCCGCGTCCAGGGCGCGCGCCTCTCTGTCGCTCAGGCAGTACTTGCGGCTGGCTTCCTTCAGCGGGTGCAGCTCCACCGCCGTGCCGCGTGAACAGGTCGGATCGCCCGATTCGTCGTTGTCGTCCGAGACGATCTCGTTGGGCCTAAAGGCCCCGGCCCGGCTCGAGACGATGCGACCCGCGTCTTGCTTGACGTCGTTCAGAAACATGGGCGTGAAGAGATTCGTGCGGTTGCAGCGGAAGAAGGGCTGCTTGCTCGGACCGCTGTCAGACGACGACGACGATGAGGCCGAGGTCGACGACGACGCCGCCGCGAAGGACGGCTTGGCATCGAGGCAGGGCGTGCTGCCGCGGGGCTGCGAGTCGAAGAACCAGGCGGTCTCCTTGGGCCGCATTTGGTGGTAGCTCTCGAGCAGGTCGGCCCACTGGCTGAAGTCCCACCAGGCGGAGCAGCCCAGGCTGGCGGAGATGGTGATGAGCCTCAGCCAGTCGATGGCCTCGTTCTGGGCTTGATAGAAGGAGTCCAAGAGCAGGTCGTTGTGGAGCAGCTCGTTCTCGCCCCACAGGAAGAGCTGCCGCACGCTCACCGAAGGGAGGTTCACGCACGTCCTCCAATTCCGTCCCATCTCCTGGATGCGTTGCCCGCGGGGCTGAGGTCCGAAGGCCACGTTGAGGCCGGTGCACTTGAAGTCCAGGGCCTTGTGCGCTTGCTTGCCCGCGAAGATCATGCTCTGGCCGGCGGGCGCGGACATGGGCGTGAGGCTGTCGGGGACGCAGGGCTCGCAGCCCATGCCCACCTTGACCATGGCCTCCCGAAGGCCAGGCGAGCCAATGAGGTGCAGGATTTCGTCGAAGGTCAGGTCGGGGGCGACCGGATGCGCTGGCGTGGGGCTGCTGTCGGGAGATCTGTTTCCGTCGAAGAAGAAGCGATCGGGCCACTCTTTCGACCGCGATGCCGCAAAGGCCTCGTCCTTCACCGTCTCGTCCTTCATCAGCTTGTGCATGAGGCTGAAGTAGAGCTTCTGATGGATGCGCTTGGACTCCTGCGCGGTCGCGCTGTCCGTGCTATCGCCCACGGCAAAGATGGCCGGCACGTAGAAGGAGCGACGCAGCTCTTGGCTCTTGCGCAGCCTTTGCTGTCCACGCTTCTGCCGCTCCTTCTGCAGCAAGTTGGGCTTCGGAGCAGCCTTTTGCAACGCCTCGAGGCCCGCTTGGTCCAGCTCCCCTTCGGCCGCCGCCTTCTGCGCGCGTAGCTTGGCTCGTTGGACCTTGGTCTCACGCCGGCCCTGTTTCGCGAGGAAAGCCTTGGCGCCCTCGCCCAGCCCCTGGGTGCGAGCCGCTCTGGCCTCGGCCTCCTGGGCGGCAGCGCATCGCTTGAGGCCGTAGCCTTTCAGCCAAGTTTTCCAGAAGGCCGACCAACCGGACACCTTGGGATCCGCATCAGAAGAACGCGTTCCGTTGTAAGGCGGGAAGACAGTCTCCGAGGCGCTGCTGCTGCGGCTTCCCTCGCACCAGTCGGCCGCCTCGCCTCCGCCCTTGCGTCGCTCCGCCTCGGCCTTCTCGCGCAGCCAGGCGTAGTCGCCGCCCTCCAGCAGCAGCGCGTCCAGCCAGGCGATGCGGTGCTGGAGCGTCTTCCGACCGCCCTGATAATCGGGCGGCAGTTGGTTTTCCTGGTCTCGGAACTTGGCTTGCACGTAGGGCCTGCAGCGCATGCGAAAATAGAAGCTGGCCACGATCACGAAGACGTTGCTGTCGAGCTCCTTTCGGTTTTCGACGTTGAGGAACAGGAAGCTCTTGCTCTCCGCCGAGAGGTTGGGCGCGAAGCTGTCGGTCTGCGGGGAAGCGAACATGTCGTCCGCGGCGGCCACGAGCTTGGGGCTGTTTCGGGCGACGTGGTCTCGCAGCCTGTTCTCGAGCTCCAGGTCGACGCAATCGGGGTCGCGGCGATAGGAAGCCACGAGCTCTTCCGCCAGCTGCCTGAGGCCATCGCAGTCGGCGTAGAGGCTGCGTTCGCCCCAACGGCAGCTCTTGCACCGCTTGGGCTCCTGTGCGAGGGCGGCCAGGAAGTGCTTGGCCGCCTGCTTGGGCACGAACCAAGGGTACTGGTCGGCGACGCCTTTGCCGCCCGATTGCAGCACCTGGGCCGAAGGGAAGCGGCGCTCCGCCAGCAGGCGCGGCGCCTCGTCCGCGCGCTGGTGAGTGTCCGGGGCGCTGTTGCCGTCGCCCGACTTGAGACGAGGCAGGCAGCGCAGCAGCGCGAAGGGGTCCACGAGCCGCGTGCGCGGCCGAGCCGCGTCGTCGCCGAGCGGCAGGATCTTGGGATAGAGCCGGTAATCGAAATAGGAGTTCGCTGTGAAGACGTGCCCCGCCACGACCTGCTGCAGGAGTTGCCGGTTCAAGTCCGTGTAGACCGGCTTGTAGATCCGAGTGTATTGGAAGGCCGCGTCTTCGGCCGTGAGAGCGCACGGCAGCGCGCGGTAAGCAAGATACTCCTCGAATTCGGGGCGGGTCTTGAACTCAGGCGACTTCGTTTCCTTGCGGTAGGCCGGCTCCTTGGAGACGTCCGGCGCATCTCGGGGCAGCAGCTTCCTGAGGCGCACCAGCTTCGCGGCCTGCTGGCAGGTGTACTTGCTGCTGTTCCACTCGAACTCGGCGATGCCGTGCGTCACCGGCCCCTTGGGAGTGAGGAGGGGAAACGGTGTGGGCTCGCTGTTGGCCGCCGTCACGTCCACCACGAACCCCTGCGAGGGGTCGAGGAACTTCTTCGGGCAGACGATGAGCCTGTCGGCTCTTCGGTCCTTTGGCTCAGGGTATTCGAACTCTGCCGTCTCTCGTTTGCTCGGCGACTGCAAGATGGCCCTGAAGGCCTCCATCGTGCAGTCCTCCTCTCGCAACAGAGTTCCGTTCGGGCCCCGCCAGCGAGGGATGAAGAGCTCTTTCCTCGTCTTGCCGTTCAGAAGCTGGAGCAGGCAGACCGTCATCTCGGGGTTGGTGCCCACGTTGGGCGTGGCGGTCCCCGCGAAGATGTAGGGCGTCGTCTTCGGGTCGTCGCCGCTCCACCTCCAGAGCGCCTCCGACAACGCGGGCGCTCCCCGCTTGGCTAGGCTGTGCCTCCACTCGGACGGAGACGTCAGGTTCTGCACCTCGTCGATGACGAAGAGCGTGTCCGAGGAGGCGCCCACGAGACCGGGTCGGGTGTACTTTCCCTTGGTCGCGGTCTTCTTTTCGCCCGCGAAGCGGCTGAGGTATGACTGCAGCTTCCGCCGATCGCTTTCGCTGAGACCGGAAGGGTCGCCTAGCGGGCCTTGGTTGGATTCCAGGATCCATCGGGCTGCAAACTTGTAGGGCAAAAAGAGCACCTTAGACCCGTTCCAGAGCACCGCGTCGTCGGCGCACGCCGCCTCGCCCTTCTTCTCGTCGAAGTCGGCCGGCGGGGCTCTCTTCTCGTTTGCAGGCGAGTAGTTCTGCTTCGCCGCCCGAAACTGGGCGATCTGCGAATCGCCGGTCGCGGCGCGGGCCTCGCCCGCGGCTGCCGGCGCCGCCTTGGCCTGCCGCTGCGACAACTGTTTGACGTCTTCCAGACGGGTGTTGAGCGCGCAGGAGGCCGTCTGCGAGCTCCGGTTGATATCCTTGAGCTGCAGCACGGTTTTGTTCTCCTCGTAGTTCGACGGCGTGAAGACCTTGCGCTTGAAGACCGTCTCGAAGCGGCCGTTCGCCCCATGCGCTTCGTTCCAGCGCACGAGCTCTTGTAGGTTCACCTTGGCCGGACAGCTCCGCAGAGACTCGAAGGCCGCAAAGACCTCGTCGTCTCCCAACACGATGATGTTGAAGTAGTTGCCGGTATCAGGATTGATACGTCCGATGAATTTTGAGATGACCTCCATGTAGACGCACGTTTTGCCCGTGCCGGGCGTGAGCTCCACCATGATGCGTCGCAGCGCCCTGTCGCAGCCGGGCTTGAAGAAGGTCTGGGCGGCGCGCTGCAGCTCCGTCAGCTGGAAGTCGGTGCTGCCCGGTGCGGGGCAGCGCGACTTGGCGTTGGGAGGAATTTTGGGAAACTTGTGCGAGCCCAGCTTTTTGGAACTCTGGTGCAACTGTCGTTCGAGGTCTCGCATGTTGGACGAGAAGCTGGAGGCGAGGCGCAGGACCTGCTGCTGTCGAGCCAGCTGGAGCTGGATGGGCGCCTGGGGCGGCGCGGTCGCTCGACGGGCTGTACTCCAGAACCCTCTCGTCAGAGGACTGGCCTGGGACGGACGAGACTTCCCTCCGCCGTTCGCCTGCTCCAGCTCGCTCGTGAGTTCTTTGATGCTGCTTTCGAGAAGTCGCTTGAAGGGTGAGTGTTGATCTGTCATGATGGTTTGTCTTTGAGCTCACGAAAAACCTTGCAGCCGGCAGACGCGTCGCCGGGGGTCAGCAGTCCTCGTCCTCGTCCTCGAGGTCGGCCCAGCGACCTCGGTAGGCGGGCGGAGGGAAGGTGACCCTCTGAGCCATCGCGGCCGGCGGCGCTGGCTCCCTCCGCTCCCGCCCCGCCTGAGCGCCGTCTTCTTCCTGCGACAGTCGCGCCAACAGCGCCTTGGTGCCGGCGCTGCCGGAGGTCCTGGCGCAGAGATACAAGACCTGAGTCAGCAGGCCGGTAGCTTCGGCCGGTGAAAGGGGCATGCTTGTTTCTGGAGCCGGGTGGAAGAAGCCGTCGGAGTTGAACGTGCGTCGACGATGGCTCAGAGGGCCGCAGCGGCGCTCTGCTCTCGCCCTCTCTTTCTCTCTCGGCCTCTCCTCTCTTCATGACGCAGCCGTTCCAATGGCGAGCCTGGCCCGCTGCGTTAACCGAAGAAGAGCTCTCGCTCCTGAAGAGGTTGCTGGACCCCGCGGATGTCGGTTACCGAGGCCTCCCCTTGCTACGACCGTCGGCGGTGCACTCCGCCCGCGACGGCGACCGCGTCGTGCCGGAGAAGCGCAGGTCGGCCTCCTGCGCCGGAGCGCTTGCAGCCGTCTTCGATGTCCTGGCTGACGTTCTCGAGCGGCTGCAGCCCGGCTTCGTGCTGCTGCGCGGCCACCACGACCTCGTAGTCTACGAGCCGGGCGGCTTCTTCGCGAAGCACACCGACTTCAGCCCCGTGAGCGCCCCCGGCATGGTCTTTTACCACTGCTTCGTGTGCCTGGAGGCGCCCTGCGCCGGCGGCGCCACCCGCGTCCACGCCGAAGACGGCGCCGAAGACGTGGCACTGTCGCCGGGGACGGTGGTCTGCATCGCGGCCGGGACGCCGCACGAAGGACTGACGGTGGAGCAGGGCGGCAAGACCATCTTGAAATTCGATGCCCTGGCCTTTCCCGCCCGGGACCTGATGCGGTGCTGCTGCCGGGACGAGACGCGGCGGCTGCCCGCATCGGTGCTGCGCCGGAGCCGTTTCTTCCAGGGGCTGCTGCGCTTCGAGGCCGGCGCCCCCGAGCGGCTGCACCGCCTCGACGGTCTGGAAGCGGCCGAGCTCGATCTGCTGTTCCGTTACTGCTTGCGCGAGCCGGCCGTGATGCGGCAGGCCGAGCAGCTCTTCCCCTTGCTCGAGTACCTGACGGCGCCAGAGGCGAGGCTGGGGAGCGAGCGCTTCCGCCAGCTGCTGGCGGGCCGGCCGCTGGTGACCACGGACGGAAAGGAGGCGGCGCTCTTCTGCGAAGTGGCCGCCGCATCGCCCGAGTGCTTTGAGGCGCTGCTCGGCCTCCGACGGCTGGTCTGGCAGGAGGGCGAAAACGATCGCCAGCTCCTCAGCGACTCCTGGCTGGTGTGGGACCCGCGGGGGCGCGGCGCTTTCGCCACGGGTCGTCCCTGGTTTGGACCCGGGGCTTCGCGCTGCGAGTCCCCCATCAAGGTTTGTCCGGGGGTGCAGGAAGACGGCTGCAGACTCTACGCCTCTTCGTCGCCCTCGCCCACGCGCGGCCGGCCGGAAGCTCCTTGGGACGATGCTGACCCGGAAGAAGTGGTCTCGCGGGCCTTGGCTGCGGTGATCGGCGCCCAGGAGAGCGCGCAGGCGGGGCCGCCGCCCTGGGGACCGGGCGCCCGCCCAGCGGCCGGCGCCAGCGGCGCCGCCGCCGCCCCCTGGATGCACGCCGCATCCGCGCGAGCGGCGGTGCTCGGGGCCTTCCGCGAGGCCGCAGCGGGCACAGGCACAGCCTTCCACCTTCAGGAGTGCAGGGAGGTGTTTGGCCGCGAAGTCTCCGTCTTCGAGACCTGCAACGACGGCGACGGCTTTTACGTCAGATCGTACGAGAGCACGGGCTTCGCCGTCTTCTGGCTGCTGCTGCGCGCCGGCGCTGCGACCGATCCGGGGGCATGAAATGACGACGAAGAGGACGAACGGGAGGCCAGAGAGACTGTCGCAACTCTTCGCACATTAATCGCTGCTGTTATCTGTACTGTCGTTGTCTCTCCATGCATACACCAGAACGCCAGACGGCCAATGCTTCCAGACCTTTTCTGTGTACACCTGCTTGGTTGTACGCACCTCAAATCCTTGCGCTTCTAGACGAGATATAACCTGACGAAGGCGGGCGGTCTCCTCATCGTGTTTGAAATCCCACTCAAAAACGATTTGATTGATTCCAGAGAGAAGTTTTTTTCTCTTCGCGAGGCTCTCGAGCAAAGGCATCTCTGAACCTTCGACATCTATTTTGATCCCATTTATCGAAGGATGTTTCTTGAGAAATGCCTCAATGCCGACGATTTTGACGGATACCGCGTCTTTGGACCGAAATGGTGTTGTTAGCGAATGGGAAGATGTGCTATGCGGAGCTAGAAAAAGCTCAGCGGTCTTTTGAGTGGGACGTGCCATTAATGCGGCTTCATGCGGACGTATCTGCGACTCAAAACCATTACGTTTTATGTTCTTCAGCAAGAGTTGGTAGTTGTCAGGGTGCGGCTCGAAGGCTTCCACATGACAGCCTTCACAAGCTGCAGCGAGTGCAAAGGTGCCAATGTGAGCGCCGCAGTCCAACCAACGATCTGAGTTTGACAGCTTAATAGCATGCCGCTCATAAACGTGTTGCTCCAAGACTTCACGGATAACGCTGTCATCACTTTTTTTCCAAGGTCGGGTGTAGATCTTAAGTTTGCAGCCTCTCCAGTCAATCTGGACCGTGACGGGACGCGGCATCGCGTCGAATTTATCCTTGCATCATTTTATTCGCTTCGACTGTCGAAAGTGGATCAGCATCGTTCAGCCTCAAACCTTGTATCATTGTTGCCGTTCCGGCAAGTCTCTTTTGATGCTGTTGGCCCTGCTCGGTCCTCGGCGTCGGAAGTATGTTTGTGCGGTTCGTCGCTTGCGACCTCATCAAGAAGAGGCACTGGGTTTCTTGGAGCTGTCACGATGGCCTCCGCGTCTTTCAGCCCTCGGGCGTTTACACGCAGTTTTACCTACGGGTTTGACAATTAAAGCTTGGCTCGTTACCGTCGAGCAAGGCGCACGAGCGCTGCCCTTTCGATACAGAAACATGAGGGCTCTTCTGCCTGCTGCTGCGCGCCAGCGCGTTCAGCGCCAGCGCTGCGACCGACCCGGCGGCAAGAAATGACGACCAAGAGGAACGACGCCTTAAGCCTGAGGGTGGTGCTGGACGAGCTGCCCAAATGCGCCGCCATGCTGCGAGCCTGGGCTGATCGGATCGATGAGCGCCTCGAGGCCTTCGGCGCCGCGGAAAGCGACCTCGCGGCGCTCTCGGCACACGCGGAGCAGCTGTATGCCGAGATCGAGCGGTCGCGCCCCGACGCGCCGGTCCACAAAAACGCACAGGACGCGCTGAAGAAGGCCACGACTCGGACCGGTCGGGAGCTGAAGGGCGTGTGCGCTCAGCTAGACGCGCTGCGAGCCGAGCTCCTGCCGCCGACTCAGTTCGGCCCGGTCTTCGAGCACGCGGAAGCGACGCTCGACGCCTGCTTCGACAGAGCCGAGCGCGCCCGCATGGACTGCAGCGGCGGCGGCAGCCTCGACGTCGTCGGCGCGGAAGCCGACGAGAAGCGCGAGAGGAAGCACGCCAAGGAGGCCAAGGAAAAGAAGGAGAAGCGTCGCTCAAACTCTCCGCGACGGCAGACCCGTGAACGGGGCGCCGGCTCAGCCGCGTAGCGAGCCCTGCCACAGCGCCGAGTCCAGCTGCAGCGCCTCGTCGAGGCTGACGTAGAGCCCTTCGAAGCCCAGGAAGTTCAGCGCCAAGGCCGCGAGGTCGCGGATGCGCGGATCGTCGAAGGAGAGGCCGTCGGCCAACCGCTCCCGCAGCGCGGCCAGCAGCCTGGAGGTGCAGCGATCGAGCTGGCCTCCGTGTATGCACTGCAGGAAGTCGTTCATCGCGTGGCGCTCCCCCGCTTTAGGTGGTCGCATGAGAAGCTGCAAAGCGAGCTCGGCCAGCAGGAAGGCGCCGAGCACGTCGATGTTCTGCCAGGTCAGCTGCTTCAGCAGCTTCGGCGGGAGGCGGGAAGGCGTGACGGTGATCTTCGGGTCGCCCGCGCGATCGAGGCCGCCCAGATCGCCGATCATGATTCGCGGCGTTGTGTCGCTGTTATCCTGCCAGATGAGCATGTTGCTGGGTTTCAGGTCGTTGTAGTAGAAGCCTCGCGTCTTCAGGCAGCGGAAGATGGAGACCAGCTGCAGGAAGATGCCGACGACGTCGTCGGGTCGGCGTCGCGGGTGGCTCTGCAGCCACTCGGTGAGATTTTGAGGGAACCATTCGTAGAGCGCGTAAGCGCAGCCGTGACGGAAGGTCGTCGCGAGCGGCAGGCGCAGCATCTCTCGGGGAGAAAAAGACGGCGCACCCCGTCGCCAGATCACGTCCGCCGCCTCG
>Ga0214923_10003489_pt1 | contig 19700 bp, 16 predicted proteins | sample LL1510_MetaG_FD_177993 | JGI IMG/M metagenome (GOLD analysis project Ga0214923, IMG submission 177993) | Freshwater microbial communities from Lake Lanier, Atlanta, Georgia, United States - LL-1510 | ecosystem: Environmental > Aquatic > Freshwater > Lake | place: USA: Georgia | collected...
AATCCCATCTCCCGTCGTGTTGTGCTCGAGGAAAATCATATGACCGCTCTGCTCACCACCGAGAAAGGCATTCTTCTCACGCATCATCTCGAGAACGTAGCGATCACCAACCTTCGACGTGAAGACCTCAATCCCCAAATTCTCTAGATATTTGACCACACCGAGATTAGTCATCACAGTGCCCACAACAGAGTTATTGGGCAAAAGCGCTCTTTCATAAAGCCACTGGGCACAGATAGCCATGATGCTATCCCCATCAACCAGCACTCCCCTCTCATCTGCCATCACGATACGATCTGCATCGCCATCGAGCGCAATCCCCACCGCTGAATCTGTCTCAACAACAGCCCTCTGCATCTTTTCAGGAAAAAGTGAACCAACACCATCATTGATGTTGCGGCCATCAGGACGATCACCCAGCACCGTGACATTGCCATGCAACTCCCAAAAAGTTGCAGGGCCCACACGGTGAGCCGCGCCATTGGCACAATCTAAAACGATTTTGAGACCTTCAAGAGTTCCATTTTTCAGAAATGTAGCCTTGGCAAATTCAATATAGCGACCATCCGCATCATCGATCCGCTTATTGCGCCCAAGTCCCGTATCACTTGGAAGATCAAACTTCTGACTCTCTACAAGTGCTTCAATCTGCTTCTCTACAGAATCTGGCAATTTGTAACCATCGGGGCCAAAAATCTTGATGCCATTGTCATAAAAAGGATTATGAGATGCCGAAATCATTATTCCAGCATCAGCACGGTAAGCTCTTGTCAAGTAAGCAATTGCGGGAGTTGGCACAGGGCCAGTCATCAGAGTATCAACACCCATAGAGTTCAGACCAGCGATGATGGCATTCTCAAACATGTAGCCTGAGAGGCGGGTATCTTTTCCGATGATGACTCGTTGATGAGTTCCCTTTTTGAGGAGAACGGCGGCGACAGCTTTCCCTAAAGCAAGAGCTACTTCGACAGTTGTGGGGTAGTGGTTGGCATGACCGCGCACGCCGTCTGTTCCAAACAGTTTCTTCATTTTTCCGGACTATAGCATAGTGACTGCAAAATACAAAAGAGCGATTCGAATTTAGTCATTAGAAAGGCATAGGCATAGAGGATAAACGCAGAGGCGCAGAGGTGGGGAGACGCTGAGAGAAAAAAAATTATAGGTCATTCACGACTCTGCTCCACCCATCGATAAGTCGAGCTTGTCCAAAGTTGACTACTATTCCTAACTTCAGATGAGTTAATCGCAAGTACTTCAAAACTTGCGCCTTATGAATAGCAAGCACAGCTTCTGTTGCTTTTACTTCCACAATTACTTTTTCATCCACAAGTATATCAAGACGCATCGACTCCCTTAGTTTGCAGTTTTTATATACCACAGGTATTCGAACCTGTGACAGCGCTGGAATACCGCGGAGCTTTAACTCATGAAATAGGGCTTCTTCATATAGACTTTCCAAAAGACCTGGACCGCCTAAAGTACGATGGACTTCAATAGCTGCATTAAGAACTCGTTCGGATCACACATTTTCAACCGACTTAGTATTATTTCGACTCGTTGTTACTCCTGTCGTATCTGTAGCTTTTCAGATTTTTGTTTAAAAAATTATAGAGAAAAAATTTAAAAAAACAATCATATTAATTGCGAAGGTTGACCATCCCTGAGAGAAGTTCAACCTGCCCCGAAGGGGACCTGAATAAACCCAAAAGGAAAAAGAAGTGATAACGCCAGAATTGATCGCCCTCTTTTTCCTTTTGGGTTTAATGCTATTCCAATGCGCTTTGCGCACAGACTGAATGCTTTCAGAAAAATAGCTTCTCTCTGCGCCTCTGCGTTTTCCAACCTTTCCTCTTGAATCGACCAAAGCTGTGTGATATCAATGAGCATGCTCAATCATTTCATCATAGGCATTGAAGCTCACCGCCAAAAGGTGAATGCCTTCATACCCAAAATGGACCGAACAGGTCGCTCTGCATCAAACAGATTGTGCAGAGGGAGTAAGCTCAACCTCTCCCACCTCAATCAAATCATTGAACTTGGAGAGGATTGGGTAGATGTGGAGCCGCGGATGACCATGGAGCAACTAGTCCAATCCCTTTTTCCTCTGATCCCCCCAGTCGTACCAGAATTCCGCTCTATCACAGTCGGCGGTGCTGTCATGGGAGCAGCCCTCGAAAGCTCCTCTTGGAAATATGGTCAGTTTAATGACTGCTGCTTGGAATATGATCTCCTCTTGGGAAATGGAGAACTCATCACCGTTTCTCGCGAAAAACATCCCGATCTTTTCTGGGGAGTTTCCGGTTCTTACGGCACACTCGCCATCCTAACAAGAATCAGAGTGCGTCTGATAAAAGCGAAGAGCTCTGTCCATCTCAAAATGTTAGAGGGAGATCCCCTCAAGATTTTCAACGATCTCCCCGCCTGCGATTTTTGCGATGCTGTTTGCTTTCCCCAAAAAAGCATAACGCTGTTGGGCAATTTCAGCGATGAAGCTCCCACTCATTTTTTGCGTCCTCAGTCGCCTTGGTTCTATCAGCTTTTGGAGGGGCGAGAGCTGATTCTTTCAACAATTGATTATCTCTTCCGTTTTGATCGAGGTGCTTTTTGGATGGGGCGCTATCTCCTATCGATGAAGATGATTGGCCACGCCTTATTGCGCAATTCTCCGCGAAAAACAGTGGCAAAAATCGACAAAGAGCCAGGGCCTTTTTTCCGCTTTTTATTTGGTAGGGCGTGTACAAGCCGACTTCTTTACCGCGCTCTTCATACAATGCCTCAAAAAATTATCCAAGACGCATTTTTTATCCACGACTTCTACATGCCGCCTGAAAAAGTAGAGATTTTTTTAAAGAAAAATCAGATTTTTCCCATCTGGCTATGTCCAATAAAAGGAACAGAAGAGCCCCAATTTTTGTCGCCCCATTTTGGAAAACCTCGTTGGATCAATGTAGGACTTTATGGTCCCTATCAGGAGAGTCTAGACCTTTTTTGCAATGAGCTTGGCGGACGGAAAATGCTCTATAGTTCTACCCGTTTAGAACGCTCAGATTTTGAAAAAATTTATTTAGAAGACAGGTATCAGGAGCTGCGGAAAAAATTTTCGGCGGAAAAGAAGTTCCCACATCTGTATGATAAAGTGAAATGGAACCGATAATCTACACTTCGAAAGATCACCACATCCGCAACAACTTGATCGACAAGAATGCGCTGATGGTTCTACTCAAACTGCAAGAGGCAGGTCATACTGCCTATTTAGTGGGTGGTGGAGTGCGTGATCTCCTTCTCAAAAAACATCCTAAAGATTTTGATATCTCCACTTCTGCGGAGCCTGAAGAGGTGAAGGCGCTTTTCCGCAACTGCATCTTGATTGGGAGGCGTTTTCGCCTGGCCCATGTGCGCTTCCGCCAAAACATTATAGAGGTCGCGACATTCCGCTCTGGCGATGCCACCGACTCGGAGTTGATCGTCCGTGATAATATCTGGGGCACTGCGGAAGAAGATGTGCTGCGCCGGGATTTTACAATCAATGGTCTTTTCTATGACCCGACAGACCATAGAATCATCGACTATGTCGGCGGCTATGAAGATTTGCAAAAACATCTTTTGCGCGCGATTGGCGATGCTGAAATGCGTTTTCGTCAAGATCCTGTCCGGATGATCCGGATGCTCAAATTCCAGGCCCGCTTTGATTTCAAAATAGGCAAGAAAGAGAGCGATGCTTTGAAGAAGTGTCGTCCTGACATCGTCAAAAGCTCTCCAGCCCGCGTGCTTGAAGAGATCTTTCGGATGTTGGAGTCAGGAGCTGCCGCGCCCTTTTTTGAAAAAATGGTGCAAAGTGAGCTGCTAGAAGAACTCTTTCCCAAACTTGCAAGCTATTTCAAACAAGAGGTGGGCCAGAAAATTTTCGCCTATTTGGCTGCTTGTGATTCGATGAATAAAAAGGAGGGCTACCGTCCTCTCGACCGTTCAGTTTTAACAGCAGCTCTTCTTTTTCCGATTTTGGATGAGCGCATCACCGCTGATCAAAAGCTTGGAGAGGTGATGGATTTGGCACAGGCGTTGATCTATGAGCTGCTCTTTTTGCCTTTTGCCCACTTCCCTCGAAGAATCAGGCAGACGGCTCACGCGATTTTGTACCTGCAATATAGATTGGCTCCACTCGATAATAAGCGCCAATCGCACTCAAGGATTGTGCGTCAGAAGAGTTTTCCATTGGCGCTGACCTTTCTGAAGTTGCGTTCGCTTGTCGAGCCTGACTTATTCAAGATTTACGAAAAGTGGAAGAGGAGGCGCGATGAACCTGCAACTTGACTATTTGGGACCCCCTCCTGAGAGTGGTCCACTGCCTGCTTTCATCTACCTCTCGATTTCTGCTGAAGAAACTCTGCATTTGGAGCCCTACTGCCAGCCTGCAACCTTTGCAGCAGACGATTGGCTACGCGTTTTTGCCTTCACCTTGCCTGGCCATGAGGATGATCGAGACAAATTTCAAGCCATTCAATATTGGGCAGATGAGTTGAAACGGGGCCATGATATTCTGACTCCCTTCATCAAAAGAGCTGCTGATACCATTCATGAGTTGATTAGAAAGGACATGATTGATCCACAACATCTTGCGATTGGAGGTCTTTCTCGAGGCGCCTTTTTGGCTGCCCATATCGCCGCTCTCGTGCCGCAGATCAAGAGCTTCGTTGGTTTCGCTCCGCTGACAAAACTTTCTATTCTCCCTGCTTTTGCAGATATCGATGTAGCACACTTTGATATTGAAAACCTTGTGGAAAAACTGACTCATCTCCATCATCTACGCTTCTATATTGGAAATCGAGATACGCTAGTGGATACAGATTCCTGTTATAGCTTCATCCGGAAATTGACGGAGGAGGCATTTGAGAAGAAGGTCAGGCACTGCAAGCCAGAACTTACGATTTCACATGCAATTGGACGTGAAGGACATGGAACAAGCCGAGAGATTTTCCAGGCAGGTGCCAACTTCATTCAAGAAGCATTGCGAGGAGGCAAGTAATTGGATTATAGCGTTGTGATTCCGATTCATAATGAGGAAGAGAACATCCGCGAGCTTATCGCTGAGATAGAGCCAGCGATGAATAGTTTAGGCAAACCGTGGGAGTTGATCTGCATCGATGACGGATCAACGGATAGCAGCCTATTGATTCTTCAAGAGCTGTGTAAGACGAGGCCTTATTTGCGCATTCTCGCTTTCAAACGCAACTATGGGCAATCGAGTGCCTTTGCTGCGGGCTTTGAGCACGCACGGGGGCGTTTTGTGATCACATTGGATGGGGATGGGCAGAATGATCCATCGGACATTCCGGAGTTAGCGAAGGCTATTGTGGATTGTGATTTGGTTGTGGGCTGGCGGGTGCACCGGAGAGATCCGTGGAATAAGCGGATGATTTCAAGACTTTCGAACTGGGTGCGGAGCCGCGTTTGCCAGGATGAGATGCATGACACGGGTTGCAGCCTGAAGATTTATCGCAAAGAGGCTTTGAGAAAGATCAAGATGTATAAGGGGATGCACCGTTTTTTACCTGCGCTCTTCTGTATGGAGGGATTGCGTGTGCGGGAGATTCCTGTGAAACATCGAGAGAGGAAGCATGGCGTGACGAAGTACCACTTTTTCAACCGTTCGATTGGGCCAATCCTCGACATGTTGATGGTGCGTTGGATGTTGCGTAGAACATTGCGGCATGAGGTGAGGGAAGAGATCACCCATGACAAAATCTAAGCTATTTTTTTTTGCTGGCGAGCCTAGTGGAGATCTGCTCGGCGCTCCTTTGATCACTTCCGATTACGATTGTGTGGGTGTGGGTGGACCTGCGATGCAAAAAGCTGGGTTAGAACCTCTCTTCGATTTTGAAGATTTTCAGGTGATGGGTTTTTCGGCAGTGCTACCGGCATTGCCGCGGATTGTGAAAAGGCTCTATGAGATCAAGAATTGGATCATCAAGAACAAGCCTTGTGGCGTGATTTTGATCGACTATGCTGAGTTCAACCTGCTGCTTGCTGACAAATTACGCAAAGCTGGCTACAGGGGGAAGATCATCCAGTATGTCTGTCCATCGATTTGGGCATGGCGGAAAAATCGCAAGAAACTACTCGAAAAAAATCTCAACCACCTACTCGCGATTTTGCCCTTTGAGAAAAAGCTTTTTCAGAAACTACCAGTGTCGTATGTAGGCCATCCTTTGAAGGTAGAGACACTACCGATGAAGCGTTCTAGTGGAATTGCGCTTTTTCCGGGGAGTCGGAAAGAACAGGTCTTACAAAATTTACCGATTCAGTTGGAAGCTGCGAGGCTCTTGGGTGAGCCGATCTATATTTCAGTGGCTCGCCCCAAGCTGCACAAGCTGATTGAAGAGAGGGCGCCTGGTTGCATTCTGGTGCCATCGGAAGAGCGCTATGATTTGATGAGGAGGGTGAAAGGGGCTTTTGCCACTTGTGGGACGGTGACTTTGGAGTTGGGACTTCACCAAACACCCTGTGTGGTGACCTACAAACTTTCCTCTTTCCATTACTTCTTGGCACGCCACATCTTCAAGATTCGACTCCCCTACTACAGCCTTGTGAACTTGATTGCAGATAGAGAGCTTTGCCCAGAATTCATTCACAAAAAACTCGATACCCAAGAGATTGCTTGCACACTGACCCGTGTGATGAAAAATCCATTGCGTTTTGCTATGGATGAAATGGAAACCAAGAATCCGAAAATGGAGATGTTGCATGCGCTGTCCCTGCCATAGCGGTGAAGAGTATGAAGAGTGTTGCAAGCCCTATCATGAAGGCGAGGGAGCTCCTACGCCTGAGAAGCTGATGCGCTCGCGCTATAGCGCCTACGCCTTAGGCCTTATTGACTATATCTTGCTCACTCAAAAAGACAAGAGAGATAGAAAAGAGATTGAGGCATTTTGTGTAGCTACGGAGTTTCGGGATTTGAAGATTGTGAAAGTAGAGCCGAGGCATGTGACATTTCATGCGACTTTGTTTCAACATGGGCAAGACGTGAGTTTTACAGAGAGGAGTCTCTTTGAAAAGGTAGAGGGGCGGTGGATCTACACGAAGAGAGTTTAAACGATTTGCAACTTTCAAGGTGGAAATCGAGGCGATCAATCGTTGAAAGGTTACACCTCATCCATGAGAAACCAGCGCGTTTCGCAAACTTGATCTAAATCTATAGTTCCAGCTACGTTTGAACCTTCTTGTTTTCCCTGATTGCCTATCACTAAACGGCGCACAATGGCTGCAATAGCTAACGCAACAGCAGCAGCACCACCAGCCGTCAATCCAATCTTACCCGCTTTTCCTAAGAAATGTCCCATCTTGTTCGCAAAATCAAAACGACCCACTAACGCCATCACACCTAAAGCGACAGCCCCAACTCCCACTATACCTAATAGGCCGGCAACCGGCATCGCTGGTTTTGAATTTAACATAGCATCTATACGACTCATAACTCTCCTTCCTTGGATTGCAACTTATTAATAATTAATGTTATATAGAAAACAACTGGACAAAGTCAATATAATTTATTTATTCTTAATAAAAAGATTTGATTTACACTTCGCTAAGGCTTGATCTCAGATCGGTCAATTCCATAACCTATTCAGTTGGAAAATCGAGATTATACCATTTCTGATAAATTCTTTATATATTATAGATGGCTAGTATAAATTATTAATTATGGGTCGCTAAGAGCTTTTTCATCTTCTCAACAACGTCCAATCTGGCCACGTTAAAGGCCCCCAAGATCCCATTGACCAGCGCCTGCTCATCAGAATGGCCATGGCACTTGATCACCGTCCCGTCAACCCCACAGAGCAAAGCCCCCGGATGCTTAGAATAGTTGAAATTTTCGTGCAAATGCCGAGCTATCCGGCTGATAGTCGCATCATCGACGAATGTATCTCTTAGATAGTCAAATAGATAAGAAGATATCCCTTCACAGGTTTTTAGGAAGACATTGCCAGTAAAGCCATCGGTGACGAGCACATCGACCTTCCCAAAGAAGACCTCACGTCCCTCTACATTCCCCTTGAAGGCATCGCCAAAGCTCTTTTGCATCAACTGGTAGGTCTCTTTCAACTCTTTGGGGCCCTTCTGCTCCTCCGCACCCACATTTAAGAGACCAGTTGTAGGGTTTTGCATGCCATGGACGATCTGCCGGTAGGCCACACCCATCCGAGCAAAACTGACGATATGTTCGGGTTTTGGTGTGAGATTGGCTCCCACATCAAGGACAGCCACATTATTCTTGCCATTAGGCATCATGACCATAAGGGCTGGACGAGGAGTGTTAGGTAGGGTCTTGAGAAGAAAAAGTGCTGTCGCCATCAAGGCGCCTGTATTGCCGGTCGAAACAAAGGCATCCAGCTCTTTTTCTTTGACTGCTTGGATCCCTAAACTCATCGAAGATCTTTTCTTCTGCCGAAAAGCCGTCAATGGATCATCCGTCATCTCGACCGCCTCGTCGGCAATCACAATGTCGATTTTAGCAGTTGCAGCAGGAAGCGCCTCTTTTGTGCCAAAGACGACGAGCTTGTCGTCGTCTTTCAGCCTTTCTGAAACTTTGAGGACCGCAGAGTAAATTTCAGCAGCTGTGCGGTCGCTCCCCATAAGGTCGACCCCGATACGCACTTGGCTACTCTGCCCCTTCTCTCTTCAACACGGCACGATTCTTGTAATGCCCACAAGCACCACAAATAGTGTGCGATAGACGCGCTGTCCCACAGTTGTCACAAGCAGACAATAATTTCGGTGTCTTCGCATGATGGCTGCGGCGCGTTCTCTTCTTCTTGTCCGACGTACGGTTACGTGGTACTCCCATTTCCTATTCTCCCAAATTTTGAAAAGGAAAATTGTTTTCCCTCTTCGATAGATACTTTTTCATCTTCTCCCTCTCGGGACAACTCCCACCACACTCCGCACGAGATGGCAGCTCCAAAAGCAGCGCCTCACGCAGAACAGGGGCCATATTATACACACCAGACTTCACCTCGTCCACACTTTCCGTGTGCTCAAAGCTCGGAATCTCCAAGCCTACTTCACAAAGCTCATTACAGATCACACAAGGAACCTTCACCGTCGTGCTGAGGGTCGCCATAATAACCAACGCATCATCAGCAACAAGCGCTTGACCCTCCATCTGAATCGGCGACTCAAATGCAAGCTCAGCTTCCTCAATCTCCATAAAGGAGGGAGGAAAACTCTCATTCAGCCGCTCGGGACCATCCTCGCGTAGCCTTTCTATAAATATCTTGAAGCGATCATCCATGGAGAGAACAATTTAACGAAAAGAGGATTTTTTGACTAGAAAAGATCGCGAAAATGACGTACACTCGCAGCCAAAAAGAAATATTAATAGAGAAGTAGATGATCAAGGAAATTTTTTAAATGGACACAGACCTATTTCTCATCCTAAGGACTATTCGATGGACAATGACGTTTTACTTAATATCGAGTCAAAGGAGATCCGCTACGCTCATCTAAAAAATGGACAGCTGGTCGATCTTACAGTAGAAAGGAAGAAGACACGCCAACTGACCGGTAATATCTACCGGGGGCGCGTCACAAACATCCTCCACAACATCCAATCCGCCTTCATCGATATCGGGGTCGGCGAGAACGGCTTTATTCACATGTCGGACATCATCGAGAATACGAAGAAGTTCGAACAGTACTTCGACATGGACTTTGACATGGATGAAGAGGCCGAGCAAAAATCGGCGAAGAAGAAGCAAGAAAAAATTGAAGACATTCTCCGCACAGATCAGCCGGTTTTGGTTCAGGTTGTGAAAGAGCCGATTGGCTCGAAGGGAGCTAGGCTCACTTCCAACGTTTCAATTGCCGGTCGTTACCTCGTGCTTTTGCCCAACAGTCCCCACCGCGGTGTTTCGCGCAAGATCGAAGATCGCGGTGCAAGAGAGCGGTTGAAAAAGCTGATCCGCGCCTTTGAGATGCCTCAAGATTTAGGATTGATCTGTCGGACTGCGAGCGTCAATGCGACAACCGATATGTTGATCGATGAGGCAAATGAGCTCTTTGCGACTTGGAATGGTATCAAAGAGAAATTTAACAACAGCAGCGATCTCTGTCTACTCTTTGAAGAGTCTGACATCGTGAAAAAGGCGGTCATTACCTGCATCGACAAGAAGTTTGATAGGCTCCTTGTAGATGATTACAACACCTTCCTGCGCTGCAAGCGGATCTATGAAAAGTTTAGCGGCGAGCATGAGCTACGTCTTGAGTATTATAGAGACAAGACACCGATGTTTGAGCGCTTCAATGTAGAACGGGAGATTGAAAAAGCGACAAGACGCAAAGTCTGGCTCAATAGCGGCGGCTATCTCTACTTTGATCACACAGAGGCGATGCACACAATCGATATTAACTCGGGTCGAAGCACTTCTGGGACTGATAAAAACGTAGAAGAGACGTTGATGCAGATCAATCTCGAGGCTGCTGCGGAGATCGCGCGGCAGTTGCGCATCCGTAATATTGGTGGTCTTGTGATCATCGACTTCATCGACATGCGTTTCCGCAAACACCAGCGGAGAGTACTCGAGCGCTTGAAAGAGTGCATGAAAGATGACCCAGCCAAAGGCACCATTCTTAATATGAGTGATTTTGGAATGGTGGAAATGACACGCCAGCGCAATCGCGAATCACTTGTGCAGACTCTTTTCGTCCCCTGCCCCTATTGCTCAGGCTCTGGACAGATCAAATCGCATGAAAGTGTGACGATAGAAATCGAGCGTGCTTTAAAGAAAGTGATCAATCAGATGGAACAGTTTGGATTAAAACTGACTCTTCATCCTACCCTTTACAAGTATATGAAAAGTGGGGGTGAGTTTGAATATCTCGAGAAATTTGCCAAAGATTTGAAAGCAAAGTTGGAGTTTGCTTCAGATGATTCGCTTCATTTGAATGATTTCTCTTTCTTTTCAACAGTCTCTAACCAACCGATAGAAGTTTGATGCTATTCCCAGAAAAGTTAAAGCAAGACATGAATGCCGGTTTGATTCCTCAATTTGCCTATGATTTATTCATGCAAATGTACACCTCATATCAAACCTCTATTGAAAAAGAGGGCATGGACATGAGGGATCATCAAGAAATCTTCTTCACCTATTTGAAGCTTTTGCAAGAACAGATCGTAAAGCCTTATAAGTTTGAGCCTTACCACAAAAGAGAAGAACCCTACTCTCAATTTAGTATCGATCTTTTCTACCACCTTGTAGATCGCAAGCATTCTAAGATCTTCCACGCAGAAAATTTGAAGAAAATGGAAGCGCAGTTGGGGCGTGGCGAGAATGTGGTTTTTCTGGCGAATCATCAAACAGAGGTTGATCCCCAGATGCTCTACTTGATGTTGGAGAAGGATTTTAAGAAGATTGGTTACGACACTATTTTTGTTGCAGGAGCGCGTGTGATTTCAGATCCGGCAGCGGTGCCTCTCAGCCGGGGCACAAACCTGCTCTGCATCTATTCGAAGCGACACATCGACAATCCTCCAGGGGAGAAAGAGCAGAAGTTAGCACACAACCAGCGGACGATGAAATTGATGCGCGAACTCCTCGCTGAAGGTGGCAAATGTATCTACGTGGCTCCCAGTGGTGGAAGAGACCGCAAGAACAGTGAGGGATTGTTAGAGGTAGCCGATTTCGATGCTGCGAGTATTGAGATGTTCCGATTGCAAGCGCGTCAGGCGAAAACTCCGACGCACTTCTATCCTTTGGCGATGCATACACATGATGTACTCCCTCCACCGAAAACAGTCAAAAGTGAGTTGGGTGAGGAGCGTCACCCCACTTTTGCTACGATCCATCTTGGCTTTGGCGATGAAATTGACATGGATAATTTCCCAGGCTGTGATATAGAGGATAGACATAAGAAGCGGGAGGCACGTGCCCGCCATATCTGGAATCTAGTCAACTGCTACTATAGTGAGTTTCCCAAATGATATATGTGAAATTCCCAATCCGTTTGGGTATATGGATCCTCTGTCTTTCTGTTCCCCTTTTTGGAGCAGTCGTAGAGGACCAATCTCAGCTGAAGATCGAAACTCCCTCTTTGCAAAAGCGCAGCGACAGAAAAATCCGTCTAGACAATGGTCTGGAGGCTCTTTTGATCTCCGATCCCGAAACACCTTCTTCGGGAGCGGCATTAGCAGTCTCTGTCGGGAGCTGGGATGATCCTGTAGAGAGACCTGGCATGGCGCATTTTGTGGAGCATCTGCTCTTCTTGGGCACGGAAAAATATCCTGAAGAAGAGGGCTACACACGCTATTTGGATGAACATGGGGGTCTGCGCAACGCCTTCACAATGGCAGACCGCACTTGCTACATCTTCTCTGTGAATAATGAGGGTTTTTCCGAAGCGCTCGACCGCTTTGGCCACTTCTTCATCGCTCCCCTCTTTTCCAAATCAGGTGTTGAACGGGAGTGCAAAGCAATCCACCAAGAGTATTGCAAGGATATCCCTCTAGATCCTTGGCGCACACTCTATGTTAAAAAAGAGATAGCGAATCCCAAACATCCTTTTCATGCTTTCTGCATCGGCAACCTAGATACTCTCGGCCGCATCCATCACGATGAGGTGAAAAACTGGTATTATGCCAACTATAGCGCTGACCGTATGCATCTTGTTGTGGTTTCCCCAAAAACTTTGGATGAGCTTGAAGCTGAAGTCACCACTCTTTTCTCAAAAGTAGAGAGAAAAAATGAAAAGCAGAGCCTAGTTGCCGAAGCGATTTTTACAGAAGAAGCAAAAGGAAGATTGGCTGCTGTCTATCCCATGCAAGCTGTGCAACAGCTGGAGCTTTCCTGGGAGATTCCTCGTGAATTGCTTGAAAATCGCGAGATGCACATCGATAAGCTCGTGGCCCATGTGCTTGGTCATGAAGGCGAAACAAGTCTTTTGGCGCAGTTGAAGCGTAAGCATCTAGCTGAAGCTCTAGGAGTTGGCATGCACCGTGCCGGCCAAAACCAAGGTTTTTTGACTCTCTCTGTGGGGCTGACTGCTTCAGGGATCAAGAACTATGAGAAGGTGATCAGCTGTGTGCATGAAGCACTTGCCGGCTTGCGCGACAGTGGAATTCCGCGCTACATCTTTGATGAAGTAGTGAAACTTCAGGAGATGCACTACCGTTTTCAGTCGCGCGAAGAGGTATTCAATTTTGTTTCAGATTTTGCGACAGCGATGGTAGATGAGCCTTTGGAGACTTTTCCAAGAAAATCGCTCATCCCTACCACCTATTCTGCAGAGAAAATCTCCGACTTTCTGAATGAATTGAAACCAGAGAATGCCATTTATACATTGATTGCGCAAGAAGAGGTCAACCCCTTCAAAGCGGATCGTAAGGAGCCTTGGCTTGGTGCCGTCTATAGTTTGAGAACGCTTCCTGAAAAGCAGCTGGCTATTTGGCAAAATGCGAAGGCCAATCAAGAGGTGACTCTTCCTGTTGCGAATCCCTTTATTCCAGAAAATCTCCACTGTCATGGAACGCCGATCAGCAGTGATCACCTTCCACAACCCCATCTCCTCGTTGACACAGATAAGGCAAAGATCTATTCCTGCGGGGATGATCGTTTTTGTGTGCCCCATGTCGCTTGGCATTTTGCTTTCTCCTCACCTGAAGTGAAAGAGGGCGATGCGAAGAGTCTTGTACTTGCGGATCTTTATTGCCATGCGGTCAGCCAGAAGCTGAATCCGATCGCCTATAATGCATTGATGGCAGGTCTTGACTGCTCACTTGATTCAACACGCAAGGGAGTGTTGCTTTCGATTGAGGGTTATAGCGATAAAGCGCCTGATTTTCTAGCAACGATTTTAGAAGCGATGCAAAACAGCATCCCCACTAGGGAGCAATTCGATCTTTATAAGGAGATGGCTAAACGAGACTATGCCAACGAAGCTCAGACGAGCACATTACGTCTAGGGGTAGAGATTCTGGGAGATGTACTCTATGCTGAGCACACAACGGCGCTTAAAAAATGTGAAGCGATCGAAGATATCCGTTATCGTGATTTGGTGCGTTTCTCTAACAATCTTTGGAAGAAATCCTTTTGTGAAGCGACTCTTTTTGGCAATCAAACTGAGAGCCAAGCTTCTGAAGTTGCTGCGTTGATCAATCAGAATTTTCCAGGTGGGGGTTATCCACTTTCTAGCCACCCTAAAAAGCAGGTAGCCTCTCTGCCAGAGACGACCTCTCTTTTGGTAGAGAAGAGCTCAATGCCTTCAAATGCTTTAATCTTGGCGATGGATATGGGGGAGTTTTCTTTTGAAAAGCGTGCTGCTCAGGAGATTTTGTCAAAGGGGTTGGAAGAGCCTTTCTTTAGCGAGTTGCGGACGAAGCAGCAGACTGCTTACTTGGTGAGCAATTGGTCACAAGAGATTGAGAGACGTCTCTATACTTTCTTTGCCATTCAATCGAGCACACATGAGACGCGCGATCTTTTGGCTAGATTTGAGCTTTTCTTAGAAAATAGTTTGCAGCATCTCTCTGCAAAAACAATTCCAGAATCCCGTTTTGAAGCGATCCGTCAAGCCTGCATTGAAAAGTTAGAGAAGCCTGCTGAAAACATGGTTAAGATGGGTTCGATTTTGCATCTACTGGCAACAGATTATGACGGTGATTTCACCTGGTTTGATCAGCGTAAGGCGGCGTTGCAAAAACTGACCTATGAGCAGTTTTTGGACTTCTCTGAACAGTTTTTAGGGAAGGGCAATAAGAGGCGTTTGGCGATCTGCGTCGATGGCGAGCTTCCAGAAAATCAGCGCTTTCGCTATAGTCCTATCCAAACTTTTGACACTTTTAGAAAAAGAATCGAGTACCAATCACGATGAGAGCCTCTCAGCTTTTTTTCCGCACCTTCAAAGAGCCGCCAGCGGATGCGGACATTGCATCACACAAGCTTCTTGAACAAGCGGGTTACATTCATCGATTGGGGCGTGGGCTCTATATCTACTCCTCTTTGATGAAGCGCGTGATTGACAAGCTGAGCCAAATTGTGCGTGAAGAGATGGAGAGAGAGGGAGCGATTGAGGTGACACTTCCGCATCTTCATCCAGCTGACATCTGGCATGAGACTGGCAGGTGGGGCGACTACACAGCCGAGCATTTGCTCTACACTGTGGAAGACCGTGAGGGACATCCCTACTGTGTGGCGCCGACACATGAGGAAGCGATGACAGCATTTGTGCGCTCTTGGGTGAAGAGCTACCGTGAACTGCCAATCAATCTCTATCAGATCGGTGCCAAATTTCGGGATGAGATCCGTCCTCGTTTTGGCTTGATCCGTGCCAAAGAGTTTTTGATGAAGGATGGCTATAGCTACAGTAAAGATCCTGAGGGCATGAATGAGCAGTATGAGAAGATGCGTCGTGCCTATTCAGCGATTTTGGATCGTCTAGAACTAGATTACGTACTTGTGCAGGCGCATGGTGGTAAGATTGGTGGCAAGGGGCAATCTCAAGAGTTTCAGGTCAAGACGGCTGTTGGCGAAGATACGGTGATGGTTTGCGGCAATTATGCAGCAAACGTTGAGGCGACCAAATCGATTCCACCCTCTTTCACCTACGACTCTTCTAAAAAGACTCAAGAGAGAGTCTCGACTCCGAATATCGGCTCGATTGAAGAGCTGTCTCGCTTTTTAAAGATTGAACCGCAAAAAATTCTCAAAACGATTGTTTTCAAGTTGATCTTTCTGGATCGCAAAGAATTTGTAGCGATCGGCATTCGTGGTGATCGCCAGGTCAATCCTATCAAAGTCCAGGACCATTTTGGCGCGATTGAGATTGAGCAGGCAAGTGATACCGACATCAACAAGAAAAGTGCTGTGGGTTTCATAGGTCCTCTAAATTGTCCTTTTCCATTTTATGCAGATGAAACATGTAGACCGATGAAAAATTTCTGCTGTGCTAACAATGAGAAGGATGTTCACTTCATCAATGTGAATTGGGACAAAGAACCTGAATATCATGACTTTTTGCTTGCAGAGGCGGGTGACCAGCATCCAGATGGCGGAACTTATTCGATACAGAAGGGTACTGAGGTGGCGCACATCTTCAATTTGGGCACTAAGTATAGCGAGAAGATGAAGGCGACCTATCAAGATGAGAATGGGGAGCAGCAACCTTTCTGGATGGGCACTTACGGCCTAGGGATGGGACGTACGGCTCAGGCTTGTGTGGAGCAGCGGCATGATGATAAGGGTATTATTTGGCCGATGGCGATTGCGCCATTCAAGATCATCATTATTCCAGCTGCGACTCATAATGAAGAACTGATGGCGATTGCTGAAGAGATCTATTTAGAACTTCAGGATCATGATCCTCTCTTTGATGACAGGGATCAGCGCCTTGGTTTCAAGTTGAAGGATAGTGATCTGATTGGAATTCCCTACAAGCTGATTGTAGGCAAGAGCTTGCAAGAGAGTGGGAAACTAGAGATTGAGTCACGGTTGGGTCAGAAAGAGCTCATTGGGCGCGACGACCTCCGTGAGTGGGCAAAAGCGCACATCTCCTAAGATTTTTCTTAGATGCCCAATTCAACTATATAGTCGATTCAATTTTGATTGAAAATTTTCACTGCGTCAAAGCTCTCGGGCTTGATCGATCGTAACTTTCCTAATATTAGAAATATGGGATAAGTTACGATCGATCAATCGCAAGGCTTTCACGCTGGTCAAAATTATCAATCAAAACTGCATCGACTATAGATTCGGATGCGCCAAAGATAGAACAAAGCAACCTGAAAAGTTAACTTCGGTAGATGAGTCATTGCTATTTGAAGGATTCCAAATCAGAGCAACCCTGTGGGATTGAGTGCGATTATTTGGACGCCTGACTCTCCTGAAGGTTGCCGTTCAAATCGACAGTCTAGCTTTCGTTTGGAAATAATATGTACTAGAGCCGCTACTTTCATACGCTCCTTTTCGTTATGGAGCATCCCACCAATTGGAAATGGAAATTTTACCTCACTACGAATATGATCATTAGCCCAAGTCAAAAGGAAATCAAATGCTGGATAAACAAATTTTAAGAAGTGCCTTTTTTTTAATCTTTCTCTCTTTAGTAACAAGCTTATCAGCCAATCAAGAAGAGGAATATGTAGGCACAGAGCAGATGATACTTGAGGCTAACCACGAAGGGCTTGCAAAATTAATGCGGCAGCTGCGGTTATCAAATCCATACGCCAAGGAATCTCTATCCTATCAAGTCTGGGAAGAACAAGCCCAATTTAACATTCCTATCTTAGTCCTTGCTTCTTTTTATCTTGATGATTTTTGCCAGATGAATCAAAAACAACGAGTGCTTTTCTCGGCGAGGGATTGTTGTCATTGGGTAGATATTTACAGCGCTCTTTTCCCAAAATATGAATCGATATATTTTTATTGTTCTAGGCTTGTTTATTCAAATCCCTCACAGGCTTATATAGAATATGTCAAAGATCTTTATTCTGAGAATACAGTTATCGTTGATGGTCAAGCCACTGGTAATTCCTGTCGAAAGTTTTTTTCCAATCATTTCAAGACTAACCCTTGCTTTCTTCCCCTTGTAGGGCTAATCCCCAATCATATTGCTATCACTTACCGATTTGGTGATCACATAGAATTACTTAATTATGCTTCACATGGCAGTCTTTATGAATATACTGAAGATGGTCCTCAGTTTTTGCCGTTAGAGTATAACATTGAAAGCGTATCACCTGCTTACGCTTGTGTTCAAAAATGCATCGAACTTATTGGGGATTATGATCTTGGGTCATTTGACCAGATGCTTATCGAGATGCTTTTATGGGACCTTAAGCTCTCTTCGCCTGTGCTAAAAAACTAACATGTTTTTGTGAAAAAGTGTTTGACTTACAGGTTGAACCACTTGCTCTTTTACGACATGTTCTTACGACAGGATAGAATCACCGGGGTCGTAAAAGATAGAAAACAGGTCTTTTACAGAAAACTTATATTTGGACGCACTAAAGGCTTCGTCGATTATTTTTAAAACATTGAAACAGAATAGGTAAACTCTTTTTCTTGAACTAAATTAAGAAATGATTAACCATTAGTTTTTATTTGAGGAAAAACTTGTGAATAGATCATTGCTTCTTTTGTGTTCCCTTTTGCTTTTTACTTCGGCTTCTCTTTTTGGCAAGAAGGGTGAGTTAATTGATGAATACCATTTGATAAGTCGGACGATACAACCTGCGGACTCATCTGAGGATGAGGTTGATGTAGTTGTTTTCAAGGATGAGTTTATCTTTCATGTGCAGAAGGATTGCGATGATTCTTCATTATTAGTAATCGATTGTTTCGGAAAGAATGCTGCTGACATAGAAAGGCAGCTTTGGATTGCAGATGTTTGTAAGAATATTAACACTCTTATAGAGGGGTCACATAAGCCACCATTGAGGGGGTTACCTGGTCCAACTGGTCCTATGGGGCCAACTGGCTGCACGGGTGCTACAGGCCCAACCGGTAGAGAGGGAGTTGCTGGTCCTACAGGTCCAATAGGATTAACTGGCTCCACCGGAGCAACGGGACCTAGCGGTCCGACAGGTGCAACTGGAGCAACCGGACCAACGGGACCTACCGGTCCGACAGGTGCGACAGGTCTCACAGGATTAACCGGTGCTACAGGTGCCACTGGAGCTACTGGTGCAACCGGACCTACCGGTCCGACAGGTGGGACAGGTCCAATAGGATTAACTGGCTCTACCGGAGCAACTGGGGCAACCGGACCTAGCGGTCCGACAGGTGCGACAGGTCTCACAGGATTAACCGGTTCTACAGGTGCAACTGGCGCAACCGGACCTACCGGTCCGACAGGTGCAACAGGTCTCACAGGATTAACCGGTTCTACAGGTGCAACTGGCGCAACCGGACCTGCCGGTCCGACAGGTGCGACAGGCCTCAGAGGATTAACCGGTTCTAGAGGTGCAACTGGGGCAACGGGCGCAACGGGACCTAGCGGTCCGACAGGTGCGACAGGTCTCACAGGATTAACCGGTTCTACCGGTGCAACTGGTGCAACTGGTGCAACCGGACCTAGCGGTCCGACAGGTGCGACAGGTCTTACAGGATTAACGGGTTCTACGGGTGCAACTGGAGCTACTGGCGCAACGGGACCTACCGGCCCGACAGGCGCGACGGGTCTCACAGGATTAACCGGTTCTACGGGTGCAACTGGCGCAACGGGACCAAGCGGTCCGACAGGTGCGACAGGTCTCACAGGATTAACGGGTTCTACCGGTCCAACTGGTGCAACTGGAGCAACCGGACCAACGGGACCTAGCGGTCAGACAGGTGCAACAGGTCTCACAGGATTAAGCGGTGCTACAGGTGCAACTGGGGCAACTGGACCTACCGGTCCGACAGGTGCAACAGGTCTCACAGGATTAACCGGTTCTACAGGTGCAACTGGCGCAACAGGACCTAGCGGTCCGACAGGCGCGACAGGTCTCACAGGATTAACCGGTTCTACGGGTGCAACTGGTGCAACCGGACCTACCGGTCCGACAGGCGCGACAGGTCTCACAGGATTAACGGGTTCTACCGGTGCAACTGGCGCAACCGGACCTACCGGCCCGACAGGTGCGACAGGTCTCACAGGATTAACCGGTTCTACGGGTGCAACTGGCGCAACCGGACCTACCGGTCCGACAGGTGCCAGTGGCGCAACAGGAC
>Ga0214923_10003490_pt1 | contig 19699 bp, 11 predicted proteins | sample LL1510_MetaG_FD_177993 | JGI IMG/M metagenome (GOLD analysis project Ga0214923, IMG submission 177993) | Freshwater microbial communities from Lake Lanier, Atlanta, Georgia, United States - LL-1510 | ecosystem: Environmental > Aquatic > Freshwater > Lake | place: USA: Georgia | collected...
AGCCGCTGCAGGTTCACGCTCTCGGTGCGGAACAGGCCGGCGAACAGCATCGTGACCACTGCCCCCGAGACGAGCACGACCCACTCGACCGCGGGAATTCCGTACTCCGCCGTACACACCCGCTCGCGGCGGCAATCCCACAACTCGCGGATCTGCTCGAGGAGCAATGGGTAGACCACCTTTTCCGACTCCGTCGCGGGCTCGAAGTCGGCGAGGCAGCCGGTGAGCTGGAAGGCGGTCTTGCGGGCCGCCATGCTCACGTGGCCCGTCGCCATCAGCGGCCATTCGTCGTCGACCACCTCCCGCGCGTAGTCCCTGCACGTCGTCTGCAGGCGGTCGCGAAACGTGTCGGGAAGCCGTTGGGCCAGGAGGAAGATGTCGGCCAGCGAGTTCGATTCTTCCTGGACGACGTCGATGGCGTGCTCGAAGCGGACGAGCGCGTCGACCACGATCAGGCCGAGGAGCACGGCGTAGAGCGTGCCCACGACGGCCAGCAGGTTGCCGGTGACGTCGTGGGCCTCCTGGAGCATCTCCTTGGAAAACAGCCGGCGCACGCACTCCACGAGGAGGAGCGCCGCTGCGATGGAGCCGGCGATGATCAGCAGGCCCTGCGTGAAACCGTGGAATTCCATGAGACGCGCGCCCTCGGGCCGGCAGTATGCCGGCGGCGAGCGGCGACGACCACCCTGCGGCGGGCTCGTCACCTGCGGCGCGGTGATCCCAGGTCGCCGCCGGCCAGCGCGGCGAACGCCAGGCTCTGCGGCGTCGGCGGAGGGCCCGCGGGCCTGGCCGGCGGAGGAGGCGGCGTGGTCGGTCGGCCGGGAAGCGGCGCCGGCTTCGGGGCCACCGCGACGTCGACGGCGCGGACTTCGCCGCCGCGGGAGATCACGATCGCGCGGCTCGTCGGCCCCGCCGACCCGTCGGGCCTGCTCACCACGACCTTGAACGTGCCGAGATCGACGTCCTTGAACACGTACGCCCCGCGGGCGTCGGTGGTCGTCGTGCCGAGCGCGACTCCGGCCGCATTCACGAGCGTGACGGTGACGCCCGCGACGCCGGCCTCGGGCTGCTGGCGGATGCCGTCGCGGTTGAGATCGGCGAACACGCTGCCCCCGATCGACGTCCGGAAGAAGAACACGTCGGGCTGGAGGTTCGCGACGGCCGTGTTGCGCCGGATCACGTCGGCGAGCGACGTGGCCTGCACGAGCTGGAAGGCGTCGCCGGGCAGCACGCCCTTGTTTTGGTACCAGAAGCGGTCGCCGTCGCGGAGCCGCGTGAACTGGTCGACGAGGATCCGCGTGAACGTCTCGCCGAGGCTCGAGCCCGGCAGGTGCCTCTCGGCGAGGCCGCCGACCCACAGGTCGACCTTGTCGACGCTGCCGTACGTGGCCGCGAGGACGGACTGCGTCGCCGTGTCGGGGGCGATGTCGGCGAAGCTCGTCGCTTTTTTGAGGCCGTAGGCCGCCCGGACGGCGTTGTAGTCGGCCAGGCCGTGGTCGCGGCCGCGCTGGATGTTGAGCGCGGCCAGGTCGAAGCCGCCCTGGCCGGGCGCGCCGAAGAGGAAGTTGCGGACGTCGTCGACCACCTTCGTGTCGATCTCCTGGGCCCGGTCGCTCGCGAGATACTTGAGGATCGGATCGATGCCGGTCTGCGAGACGACCGTCGAGTTGAAGAACGCGTCGCGGAGGGCGAGCGGGTCGCGGACCGGCGTGCCGTCGTCGGCCAGAAACTGGATGTCGTCGCCGAGCATGCTGTGGCCGACGCGGAAGGCGGCCGTGGAAAACTCCGTCGCGATGCCCGGATTGACGTCGGCTTTGTAGCCGCCGTATTTGAGAAGCGCGGCCGTGGCGGGCGTGCCGCCGCCCAGGAGCGCCGGGAGGAACTCCGTGTAGGTGATCTTCTGCAGTTCGGCGATCACCACGCGGCGGGCGAACTGGTAGAGCTGCTCGTCGGACCAGGACGGATTCCTCGCCGCCGCCGCGGCAGCGAGGCGGTTGTGCTCGCGGACGAAGAGCGTCTGCATCGCGATCAGTTCGGGGTTCTCGTTGGCCCGCACGTCGCCGGCGAGAAAGAGCTGGCTGTCGGGCACGCGGCGGGCGTCGTTGGCGTTGGCGAGGCCGGCGGTGTTGAAGGGGAGCAGATTGCCCGCGCTCGTCTTCAGCCGGCCGCCGGAAAACTCGCGCAGGGCCGCGGCCCGCGTGGCATCGCTGCCGTAGACCTGGGAGCCGTCGATGAACGCCGTGATGGAGTTGGTCTGCTGCCGCGGGTTGCCGGGGCCGGTGCCCGTGAGCGGGTCGGAGGCCGACCGCGACATCGAGATCGTCATGGCGCCCGTGCCGGCGGGATCGAACGACGGGTCGCCCGTCGGCACGGCGATGGAAAACGCCTCGCGGGGCGACGCGGTGGCGGTGAGGCCGAGGTCGTGGTCGAGGAACTGGCCCCAGGCGTAGACCATCGCCGAGAAGTCGCGGTCGTTCGTGATCCCGCCTTCCGGGCTTTGCGAGAGGGCGTTGCTCACGGCCCGGGCGTTCGGGCGGTCGGCCCCGGACGGGGCCGACACGCCGTCGGCATAGGCGGCGGGCGAAAGGCGGAGCAGATCGGCTCCGGAACTGCCCCACGTGGGATGGGCCACGTTGTTGCCCGTGCCGTCGATCGATTCGGGGGGCGGGGGGGCCGGAAGGATGGGCTGGGCCGCCATCATCGAGCGGGATTCGAGCCGCTCGACGAGGGTCTCGAGGGAAAGCCCGGGGGCGCGACGCTGCTTCGCGGCGGTCATGACCGACTCCTTCGTCTTGCTGCCCCGAGCATTCAACGATACGGGGGCGGGCAAGTTGCGGGGGGGTCGGGATTACTCGGGTTCGACCCGCTTGAGGAGCCGGAACAGGTCGCTGTCGGTGGTCAGGATCAGCGTGGCGTCGCGGCCGAGCGTCTCCCGGTAGGTGTCGAGCGTCTTCAGGAACGCGTAAAAATCGGCCGCCCGGGGGCTCGCCGTGTAGGCCCGGGCGTAGATCTCCGAGGCCCGGGCGTCGGCCGCGCCCGTCGTTTCCTGCACCTTCCTATAGGCCTCCGACTCGATCCGCCGCAGGTCGCGCTCCTTGCGGCCCTCGATCTTGGCCGCCTCGCCCGCCCCCTCGGAGCGAAACCGTTCGGCGATCTGCAGCCGCTCCGACTTCATCCGGTCGTAGATCTTCTCGATCACGCCGCTCTTGTAGTTGATCCGCTTGACCCGCACGTCGAGCAGTTCGATCCCCCAGATGCCCACCTTCTGGGCCGCGGCGGCGAGGATCTCCTTCTCGAGGGCCGCCCGGCCGAACCTGATCGGCGGCAGGCCGGCCGCCCCGGCGTCGCCGAGGGCGGCGTCGCGTTCCGGCTGGCGGTCCTTGTCGGACCGCACCACCTCGATCAGGTCGTGCCGCGCGACCACGTTCCGTGTCTCGCTGCCGATGATGTCGTCGAGCCGCGAGAGGGCGCTGCGCTCGTCGCGCAGGCTTTGGAAATACTTGAGGGGATCGGCGATCTTCCAGCGGGCGAACGTGTCGACCACGACGAACAGCTTGTCGCGGGTGGTCATCTCGCCGGGGGGGCCATCCCACTCGAGAATCCGCTTCTCGAACCGGTTGGCCGTCTGCACGAACGGCAGCTTGAAGTGCAGCCCGGCGCCCGAGCGGCTCCCGGTGGTGTTGATCGGGTCGCCGATCGGCCGGCCGAACTGCGTGAGCACCACCTGCTCGGTCTGGTCGACGGTGTAGGCGCAGCCGAAGATCGCGATCGCGGCGAGCACGGCGAGGAAGCCGCCGAGCGGGGAGAAGAGCCAGTCGGCCGCTCGGCGGAGCGCGACGAGCAGGGGGTGGTTGATCGGCAGCGGGCTCATGGCTCGCGCCTCCGGGCGGGCGGCTGCGGCGGGGCCGGGGCGGGCACGGCCGGCAGGCTCATGAGCGGCAAAAACTGCTTCGCATCGGCGTCGAGGATCACCTTGCCGCCGAGCTGCGGGAGCACCTCGGCGAGCGTCTCGAGGTACAGCCGCCGCCGGGTCACTTCGGGGGCCTTCTCATACTGCTCGAGGAGCGCCCGGAAGCGGGCCACGTCGCCCTCGGCCTCGTTCACACGCTTGGTGGCGTAGCCCTCGGCCTCGCTCAACTGCCGCTGGGCCTCGCCGCTGGCCCGGGGCACGACCTTGTTGTATTCGCCGTTGGCCTGGTTGATCATCTGCTCGCGCTCCTGCTGGGCGCGGTTGACCTCCTCGAAGGCCTGCTGCACGGCCGCCGGCGGATGCACGTTCTTGAGCTGCACCTGCTGCACCCGCAGGCCGAGGTGCAGGCTCTGGGCGAGGGCCGCGAGCCGCGAGAGCGCCTCGTTCTCGATCCCCTGCCGGCCGATCGTGAGCACCTCGTCGACGGTGCGGTCGCCGACCACCTCGCGCATCACGCTCTCGGAGAAGTCGCGGAGCGTGGGGCCGGGCTCGCGGTGGTTGAAGAGATACTGTTCGGGATCGGCGATCTCGTACTGCACCACCCACTCCACGTGGGCGGCGTTCAAGTCGCCCGTCACCATGTCCCGCTCCCGCTCCTGCTCCTGCGACACCTGGTCGGGGTTGGTCACGCCGGACGAGCCGAAGCCGAACTCCATCTTGAGCTGCCGCTTCACCGGCAGGATCGTGACGGTGTCGATGCCGAAGGGGAGCTTGAACCGCAGCCCCGGGCCGGCCGTGCCGATGAACCGGCCGAACCGCTGCACCACGCCCACGCTCTCGGGGCCCACGGTGTAGACGCCGCGGGCGAGGCCGGCGAGGAGCAGCACGGCGAGGGCCGCCGTGAGCACGACGGGCAGCGGGATGCCGCCGCCGGCGGGCAGGCGTGGAAACTGCGGCTGGTTCGGAAAGCGCGGGAAGTCGGCCATGGGCGTCATTCGACCCTACCCTCGCGACGCGGCCGGTGCCACCGCGGCCGCGGCCGCCTGGTGGAAACCGGTCGCCGGAATGACCGCGGGCTTCACCGAAAGCGAGGTTTCATGCGTTCCGCCGCGGAGCGTATCGTGCGTCCCATGACGCACCAACCAGACATCGAGCGGCAGGTCGAGTTCGACTTCCTCCGGGCGACGGAGATCGCCGCGCTCAACACGCTCCAATGGCTCGGCAAGGGAAACAAGGAGCTCGCCGACGCCGCCGCGTGCGACGCGATCCGCGGGATGTTCGACCTCATCGAGATGTGCGGCGAGATCGCGATCGGCGAGGGGATCAAGGACGAGGCGCCGGGGCTCTTCAAGGGGGAGAAGGTGGGCACGTGGCGCGAGGGCGCGCCCCGCTTCGAGATCGCCCTTGACCCGATCGACGGCACGACGAACGTCGCCAAGGGCATGCCGAACTCGCTCTCCTGCATCGCCGCAGGCCTCGTCACCGACGGCGAGCCCTCGCTGCTCGACGTGCCGGCCTTCTACATGCAGAAGCTCGCCTACCCGCTCGAGGTGCGGAAGGCCTGGGTGGCGGACCCGAAGCTGCCGATCGACATCGACGCGCCGGTGGGCGAGGTGATCGACGTCACGGCGCGGGTCCTCGGCAAGGGGGTGCGCGACGTGGTCGTGTCGATTCTCGACCGGCCGCGGAACGAGGGGCTCATCGAGGAGGTGCGCCGGAAGGGGGCAGCCCTGCGGCTGATCCAGGACGGCGACATCGCCGCGGCGCTCGCGCCGGCCTTGCGCACGAGCTCGATCGACCTCTACATCGGCATCGGGGGCGCTCCCGAGGCCGTCCTCTCGGCTGCTGGCCTGCGCTGCCTGGGCGGCGGGATGCGGGCGAGGATCTGGCCGCGGGACGAGGCGGAGCGGCGGGAGCTCGTCGCGCGCGGCTGGGGCGACCGGCTCGCGAGACAGTTCTCCTCGCGCGACCTCGCCGGCGGCGAGCACGTGCTGTTCACGGCGACCGGCATCAGCACCGGCCCGCTGCTCGAGGGCGTCGAGGTGCGCGGCACGGTCGCCACCACGCACTCGGTGGTGATGCGAGCGCGGAGCGGCACGGTGCGGTTCGTCGAGGCCCACCACGACCTCGAGCGGAAGACGATCCACCTGCGGAGCACGCAGGTCGAGCGGCGGGTATGATGGAGGCCGCCGTTGCGGCTGGCCGATGCGCGGGGCGGAAGTACGACCGGACTTCGAGGAGACGTGACATGGCGAGCGTGCGAGCGGCTCTTTCCAGGCGGCGGGTGCTCGGGGCCGGGCTCTCGGCGGGGGCGGCCGTCGCGGCCCCCACGATCATCCCGTCGTCGGCCCTCGGCCTCGACGGCGCGGTGGCCCCGAGCGAGCGGATCGTCGTCGGCGGCATCGGCATCGGCAATCGTGGCACCTACGACCTCGGCTGCTTCCTCGAGCAGCCCGACGTGATCTTCACGGCCGTCGCCGACGTGAAGCAGGCCCGGCGCGAGGCCGTCAAGAAGATCGCCGACACGAAGTACGGCACCGAGGCCTGCACGATGCACCGCGACTTCCGCGAGGTGCTCGACCGCAAGGACATCGACGCGGTCCTGATCGCCACCGGCCCCAACTGGCACGGCACGGCGGCGATGCTCGCCGCCAGGGCGGGCAAGGACATCTACTGCGAGAAGCCCTGTACGAAGAACATCGCCGAGACGCTCGTCCACCGCGACACGATGCGGCGCTGCGGCACCGTGTTCCAGGCCGGCACGCAGCGGCGCAATCTCCCGCACTACGCGTTCGCCTGCGAGCTCGCCCGCACCGGCCGGCTGGGAAAGATCAAGACGGTCTACGCCCATCCGCGCGGCATGACGGCGGTCATGAGCGGCTGGCTGCCAGCTGAAACGCCGCCCGACCAGGCCGTCGACGACTGGGAGATGTACCTCGGGCCGGCGGCCTGGCGGCCGTTCAACGCGGCCACGCTCAAGGACGGCTTCAATTTCGAGAAGGGGGGCGGCCTCGTGGGGGGCGGCGTGCTCGAGTGGGGGTCGCACTGCGTCGACCTCTGCCAGTGGGCGGTGGACGACCGCCCGCCGCCCGTCGAATACCAGCCGCCCAAGGACGGCCGGATCGTGTGCCGCTACTCCGACGGCGCCGAGCTCGTCTTCCGCGAGAAGGACTGGATCCCGCTCGGCTCCTGCCCCGTGCGGTTCGAGGGGGAGACCGGCTGGGTGGAGGCCGGCGACTCCGGCAAGCTCGTGCTCAGTTCGCCGGAACTGCTCGCGGGCCGCAAGGTCGAGGAGATCGGCGGCTACCCCGCCACGTTCCACGTGCGCGACTTCCTCGACTGCGTGAAGACCCGCGGCAAGCCGAAGGGCAACGCCGACGCGGCCTGCAACGCCCACATCGCCTGCCATGCGGCCAACATCGCGCTGTTCCTCGGCCGTACCGTGAAGTTCGACAACGCCACGAACATGTTCGTGGGCGACGACGAGGCGAATCGATTGCGGTCGGAGGCACTCCGGGAGCCGTGGCGGATATGAGCGGAGACTATCCACGCATGTCGATGCGACGCACGATCCTGCTGACGGTGGCGATCGGCCTCGCGGCCGGGCAGGCACGGGCGGCGGAGCCGCTGCCTCCCGAGGCCGACCTGCTCGCCGTGCTGCGGTCCGACGCGGCCGAGGCCGACAAGGCGCTCGCCTGCAAGAAACTCGCGGTCAAGGGCTCGGCAGCCGCCGTCGGCGACCTCGCCACACTCCTCGCGAACGAGCGGCTCGCCTCGTGGGCCCGGATCCCGCTCGAGGCGATTCCCGGCCCCGAGGCCGACGCGGCCCTGCGCACGGCCGCGGCGTCGCTCTCGGGGCGGCTCCTCGTGGGCGTGCTCAACTCGATCGGCGTGCGCCGCGACGCGGCGGCGACCGCGCTCCTCGCCGGCCGGCTCGACGACGCCGACGCCGAGGTGGCGGCCGCAGCCGCCGCGGCCCTGGGCAAGATCGGCACGCCGGAGGCCGGGGCGATCCTCTCCAAGGCGCTCTCTTCGCCGGGAGCGCGGATCGACGACGTCGCCCAGGCGCTCGTCGTGTGTGCCGAGCGGCTGGTGGCCGCCGGCAGGGCGCCCGAGGCCGCGGCGCTCTATGACAACGTCCGTGCGGCGCAGGTCTCGGAGCAGCGGCTCGCGGAAGCCACCCGGGGCCTGATCCTGGCCCGCGGCCAGGATGGAATTCCGCTGTTGCTCGAGACGCTCCGGTCGCCGTCGCGGCGCATGGCGAACATCGGCCTGTTCACCGCCCGCGAACTGCTCGACGGCCCGCAGGCCGGGCCGGTCGATCTCGCGCTCGCCGAGGAGGTGGACCGGATGGCGGCCACGCCGAACGTGGAACGAGCGGCGCTCCTCGTGAACGTGCTCGCCGACCGCAATGCCGCCGGCGGCGCGGGCCCTGGCCTGCAGGCGACGGTGCTCGCGTGGGCCGCACGCGGCCCGCAGGCGGTGCGCCTCGCGGCGCTCGCGGCCACGGGCCGGATCGCCGACGCGTCGGCGGTCGATCCGCTCCTGGCGATCGCCGCCGATCCGGCCGTGATGGAAGCGGCCCGGGGTGCGCTCGCGGCTCTGCCCGGGGAGGCGGTCGATCGCGTGGTGATCAGCCGGCTTTCGGGGGCCGACGCGAAGCTCCTGCCGCTCCTCGCCCAGGTGATCGGGGCTCGGAGGATCCCGGCCGTCGCGCAGCTCAAGTCCCTGGTCGCGAGCGCCGACCCGCCCACGCGGGCGGCAGCGCTCGAGGCCCTCGGCAACGTCGTGGATCTCGCCAACCTCGAGGTGCTCGTCGACATCCTGCAGAAGCCAGGGGATGCCGTCGAAGCCGAGGCGGCGCAGAAGTCGCTCCAGACGGCCTCTATCCGCATGCCCGACCGCGATGCCTGCGCCGCGAAGCTTGCCGCCGCTGTCGCCGCCGCCACGGGCGAGACGAAAATCAAACTGCTCGACATCGTGGGAGAGGTGGGCGGCTCGCAGGCGCTCGCCACCGTGAAGGCGGCGGCGCTGTCGGGCGACGAGGCGCTCGCCGACGCCGCGACCCGCCTGCTTGGCAAGTGGATGACGGCCGATGCGGCGCCGGTGCTGCTCGAGCTGGCCGCGGCGCCGATCGGCGAGAAGTATCAGACCCGTGCCCTGCGCGGCTACATCCGCATCGCGCGGCAGTTCGCGCTGGCCGACGCCGAGCGGGCCGAGATGTGCCGGCAGGCGCTTGCGGCGGCGAAGGATCCCTCCGACCGCAAGACCGTGCTCGAAATCCTGCCCCGCTACCCGAGCGCGGCGACGCTCGCGGTGGCCGAGGAGGCGACGAAGCTCCCCGGCCTCGAAGCCGAGGCCAAGGCGGCCGCCGACGCGATCCGGGCCAAGCTCCCGAAATGACGCCGCCGTCACGGGCGTTCCCCCCGGTACACTGCCACACCCCAGCGAGTTCTCCCTCAGGAGCCTGCCATGCGTTTTTCCCCGCTGCTTGCCGCCGTGCTGTCCCTGCTGGCCGTCGCACCGGCACCCGCCGCCGACCCCTGGCTCGTGATCGAGGGGGGCGAAGGCCCCGGCAAAGGCAAGCACATCGTGCTCGTGAGCGGTGACGAGGAATACCGCAGCGAGGAGGGGCTCACGCAGCTCGCGAAGATCCTCGCCAAGCACCACGGCTTCACCTGCACCGTGCTCTACGCGGTCGATCCCGCGACGGGCGAGATCAACCCGATGAACCAGAAGAACATTCCGGGTCTCGAAGCCCTGCGCACGGCCGATCTGATGGTGATCGCCACGCGGTTCCGCAATCTCCCCGACGCGCAGATGAAGGAGATCGACGAGTTCCTCAAGAGAGGAAAACCGGTGGTCGGGCTGCGGACGGCCACCCACGCCTTCGCCCTGCCGAAGGAATCGCCCTTCGCCCGCTACGGCTGGAACTACAAGGGGGAGGATTTCATGGAGGGCTTCGGGCGGCAGGTGCTCGGCGAGACGTGGATCAGCCACCACGGCCATCACGGCCACGAGAGCACCCGCGGCCTCGTCGTGCCCGAGGCCAAGGCCGACCCGATCGTGCGCGGCATCAAGGACGGCGACATCTGGGGGCCGACCGACGTCTACGGCGTGCGGCTCCCCTTGCCGGGCGACTCGAGGCCGCTCGTCCTCGGGCAGGTGCTCGAGGGGATGACGCCCGATGCACCCGTCGTTGAGGGGGCCGACGCCAAGAAGAACGAGCCGATGATGCCGATCGCGTGGACGAAGACCTATTCCATCGACGGGGGGCCAACGGGCCGCGTGTTCACGACGACGATGGGCTCGTCGACAGACCTCGCCGTAGCGGGCACGCGGCGCCTGCTCGTGAACGGCTGCTATTGGGCGCTCGGCCTCGAGGACAGGATTCCGCCCGAGTCGAACGTCGATCTCGTCGGCACGTACGAGCCGACGCCATTCAAATCCGGCGGCCACAAGAAGGGCCTCAAGCCCGCCGATCTGCAGTAACGTAGGACAGGCTTCAGCCTGTCACGCAACGTAGGACAGGCTTAAGCCTGTCACGAAACGTACGACAGGCTTCAGCCTGTCACGCACCCCCCCACGCCCCGCCCAAAAAGATCCTCCACCGCGAGGCTCGCCTCCGGCCGCGCCAGCGGCGCGATGCGTTCCCCGCGGCCGAGGGCCGCCCGCTCGGCGTATCCCGCCGCCCCCGGGCACCGCAGCACGTGCACGATTTCGGCGGTCACGTCCACGACCCAGTAGTCGGGCACGCCGCCTGCGGCGTAGATCGCCGCCTTCTCGTGGAGATCGTGGTGCAGGCTGGTGTCGGCCACCTCGATCACGAGCAGGGCGTTGGCCGCCTCGGGCCGTGCGGCGGCGTAATCGCGCGGCCGGACCCACGCGACGTCGGGCTGCGGCACGCTCCCCCGGCCGGGAATGCCCAGCGAGTGCTGGATGCGGACGCGGGCGAGGTTGTTCGAGGCGACGCGAAAACTCCACGCGGCCAGCCGGTCGACGACCTCCTCGTGCCGCGATCCGATCGGGCTCATCACGACGATTTCTCCCTCGATCAGTTCGACCCGCGGCGGCTCGGTGAAAGGCTCGTCCGGCCCGGGGTGCCCGGCAAAGACGCCCGCCTCGATCATGCGGTCGTACTGCTCGATCGTGAACCGGAGTGTGGGGGCCGTGGTCGACATCGCGATCATGTCATATACGCAGGTACAGTGATTGTCAAGCGGTCACGGCGACCGCGGCCAACGAGCGCTCGCCGCCGCCAGCCGCTTCGTCGCCGCGAACGAGAACATCCCGGGGTGCAGCAGTTCCGCGAGCACCTCGAGCGAGTCGACGAGCCGGGGGCCGGGGCGGTTGAAGAGATGATGGCCGTCGACCGCGTGGACGCGGCCCTCCCGCCAGGCCCGCAGCATCGCGAGGCGGTTGCGGATGGCCGGCGCTTCGGCCTCGGCGACGACGCGGTCGAGCGTGAACCCGCAGGGCGTGAGCACGACCGCGTCGGGGTCGGCCGCGATCACGTCGTCCCAGGTGATCCAGTGCGAGTGGGCCCCGGGCTTTCCCAGGAGGTCGGTGCCGCCGGCGAGAGCGACGAGTTCGGGCACCCAGTTGCCCGCCGCCATCGGCGGATCGAGCCACTCGATGACGGCTACACGCGACGGCTCGGCATCCTGCCGACCGTCGCTTGGCCGACCTCCGTCGGCTGGTGCTGACCCGGGCCTCCGGCCCTGATCTGTGGGACAGGCTTCAGCCTGTCGTGCCGCGGCCGGTCTAGCTTCAGCCTGTCGTGCTTCAGCCTGTCGTGCCGCGGCCTGCCGCGCCGCCCGCACCCGGCAGGCCACGCTCGCCACCCGGGCCCGCAGGCGGGCCGCCACCTCGCGGGCTCGGGCGAGCGTGCCCGTCGCCGCGCCCACCGCGAGGACGTCGGCGAACACGTCGGCGAGCGTGGCGGGAGAGAGTTCGAGCACCCGGGCCGGCACGTCCATCCGCTCAACGGCGGCCCGGACGTCGTCGGCCGCGATCGCGCACACGGCGCAGGCGGCCTGCGTGATCACGAGATCGGGCGCGAGCCGGGCGAGCAGGTCGGCGTCGAGGGCGTAGAGGGCGGCCGGGCCGGCCTCCGCCAGGGCGCGTTCCACCTGCTCGTGGATCTCGTGGCTCGGGGCGGCGGCGTCGATCCGGGGGGCGGTGAGGGCGGGAAGTGTCGCCACGCAGGCCGGCTCGTCGCACTCGTGCGACCGGCCCACCAGGCGATCGGCCAGGCCGAGGGCGGCCACGATCTCGGTGGCGGCCGGCAGGAGCGAGACGATCCGGGGGGCGGCGGGTTCCATGGCTCTTTCCGGTAAGATTGTGCGACCAGAGGCCGTGTCCATGCTACAGCCCGCCCACGATCACGCCCCGGCCGAGCGGCTCACCGCGGCTGCCCGGTTTCACGATTATCGCTATGCGTCGAACCCGCTTTCCGACGGCGGCCTGGGCCCGATCCCGGGCGCCCGCTTCCCCGCCGAACTCCACGAGCGGGGCATCACGCGCACGCTGCCGCTCGACGTGAGCGCCGCCCTCGGCTGCCCGGGGCCCGCGACGACGCCGGGGCTGTGCGCCAACTTCGTGCACGTCCGCCCCGGCGAAGCCCTCTGCACCGACGCCAACGCCACGAGCCAGCTGTTCTTCGTGATGCGGGGCAGCGGCTCGTCGCGCGTCGGCGGCGGCGACCACGACGCCACCGACATCCCCTGGCGGGCGGGCGACCTGTTCACGCTGCCGGCCAGGAGCCCGGCCGAGCACGTGGCGGCCGACGACGCGGCTTTCTACTGGGTGCACGACGAGCCGCTGCTCCGCTACCTTGGCGCCGAGGCGACCCGGCGGCACTTTTCCCCCACGCTCTACTGCCACGCGGCCATCATGGAGGCGCTTCAAGCGGTGCTCCACGATCCGGCAAGCGCCCGGGCCAACCGGCTGAGCGTGCTCCTCGGGCACCGCTCGTTTCCGCAGACGATGACGATCACGCACGTGCTCTGGGCGATGTTCGGCGTCCTGCCGGTGAACGCGGTGCAGGCGCCGCACCGGCATCAGTCCGTGGCGGTCGATCTCGTCGTCGATGCGAGGCCCGGCTGCTACACGATGGTGGGCGACACGCTCGCCGCCGACGGGTCGATCAAGGACGGCGAGCGATTCGACTGGAAGCCGCACTCGGTGTTCGTGACTCCGCCGGGCCTCTGGCACTCGCACCACAACGAGTCGGGCCACCCGGCCCACATCCTCCCGATCCAGGACGCCGGGCTGCACACCCACCTGCGCACGCTCGATATCCGCTTTACCCGGCAGCTGACCGGTGGCGGCTGCGAGGTGGTGGAGAATGCGGGCTAGGGCAGGCTCAGGCCCTCATGCAGGTGCCGCCTCAGGGCCTCCGCCGGCCGGACGGCGCCGATCTCGACGCCGTTCCAATTTTTCAGGACGGGCGACGCACACTCGGCAAGTTCGGCCCGGGTGGCGTCGTCGAGGGCGGAGCCGCCGCAGGCCTCGAGGACGGTGGCCAGCGCCACCTGCGCCGCCCTGGCCGCCCCGTCGGCGATCTTGACGGCGATCCCCAGGCCGACGGCGGGAATCGCCGCGCACACTGTACCCTCGGCACCCGATTTGACGAGGATTGCCCCGCGGGAGGCCTGGATGATGCGGGTGTCGAACCGGCCGGGCCCGGCCACCATCTCCGGGTGGGCCCGGATGGCGTCGCGCAGGCGGGCCGCGGCGGCCGCCAGTTCTGCCGGCAGGCCGTCCCCGGTGCCGAACCGGGCCCAGGCCGCTGCGAGGGCCGTCAGGGGCAGGGGAAACGTGGGGATCGAGCAGCCGTCGATGCCGGGCACGACCGTGGCCAGGGGCTCGCGGGTGGCGGCTGCCAGGGCGGCGGTCACCTCGCACATGGCCGCGTGCTCCGGCCGCACGTAGCCGCGCGGATCGAGCCCGCGCTCGCGGGCCAGGCAGAGGAAGCCCGCGTGCTTGCCGGAGCAGTTGTTGTGGATCGGCGTCGGCCGGTCCCCGCGGGCGGCGAGGGCCCGTGCCGCGTCGTCGTCGAGCGGCCAGTGCGAACCGCACGCGAGGTCCTGCTCGTCGCAGCCAGCCTTCTCGAGCATCGAGGCGGCGGTGGCGACGTGCGCGGGCCCGCCGCCGTGGGAGCCAGAGGCCAGGGCGATCTCGGCGGCCGTGAGGCCGAAATGGTCGGCTGCGCCGCTGGCCACGAGCGGGAGCGCCTGGAGCGGTTTCACGGCCGACCGCGGGAACACCGGCGCATCCGCTTGCCCGGCTGCCAGCAGCGTACCGCCGGCCGCGTCGGCCACGGCAATCGAACCGGCATGGCCAGATTCCACGAGGCTGCCGCGAAGCACTTCGACAAGTACCTGGCTCATGCGGCCCGGGCGGACGGGCCCATCACTTCGTGACCGCCAGGTTACGGCTCGTGTTGACGACGTACTGGCTGGTCACGCCGGAGCCGAATGCCGTCTTGATCACCGATGAGCCCGTGCAGAACCCCGAAGCGAATATGCCAGTGGCGGCCCTCGAAATCGTATTGAATTCACCGGTCAGCGTGCCTCCGAACGTCACGCCGGTGGCCGCCACGAGTCTGACGGCGGTCGGATAGCCGCTGAACGTGTTGGCCTTCACGATCGTGCCGGCGCTCGCTCCCGTGATTGAGAGGCCGGTCGTCGAGGCTCCGCGCGCCCCGCCGGTGCCGCCGGTGAACGTATTGCCCTGGAGCGCCGAGGTCGCCGGATTGACGCCGATCCTGAGATTCTGGGCACCCGTGAGCATCGCCCCGACGACGTTGTTCGTGAAGGTCGAGTTGAAGAAGCCGGAGCCCGCGACGTTACCGCTCGCGAGGAACCCATACGCGCTGTCGGAGACCGTGACACCCGTCACGGAAATGTTTTGGGCACCCTGCAGGTTGATGCCGGCCCCGCCGAAATTCTGGAACGTCACTCCCGAGATGGTCGAACGGGTGGCGCTCGTGGAGGTGATCGTGAAGCCGGAGGCGGAGGCTCCGGCGCTGGTCCCCACGAGCGTGAGATTGTTATTGCCCTGCACGTTCATCTGCACCGCCATCGTGGGCAGTGCGGAGTTGAGCGCGACGATCGTGGCCGATGTCACGAGGATCGTCGAATTGAGGGTGCCCCCGCCCGCGTTGATCCGGTTGATCGTGTCGCGAATCGAGCCGATTCCCGAGTCGGCGACCGACGTCACGAGGTAGTTCAGGGTGTTCTGGCCGGTCGGCAGAATGATGACGGGGGCGTTGATCGAGCCGGTGAGCATGATCACGCTCTGGGCCTGGGCGAGATTCACGGTCTGCGTGGCACAGATGCCGGGCGCGTCGATGTACAGGGTGCCGTTGACGACCGTGAGGTTGCCGTTGGTGCCGGTGGCCGCGTTGATGCTCGTGACGTTGACGACGCTGTTGGCCGACGTGGTGATATTGATCGCGCCGTTGGCGGTCCGCGCCTGCGTGATCGCGATGCCATTGGCCTCGTTCACCGTCAGACTGCCCGTTCCGGTGACCAGGGCGTTGAGAGTATTGATGCTCGTGTTCACGGCCGACGAGTTGAGCGCGGTGAGCGTGAGCACGTTGCCCGTCACCTGATTGGCCACGCTGGCCAGCGACACGTTCCCAGCGGGCGTCAGGAGCGTGACATTCCCCGTGCCCGCCAAAATCCTCCCCGTGCCGTTCAGGCTCCCTGTCGCGAGAGTGATCGTGATGTCACCGTTGTTCGTGACGACGTTCTGTCCGATCGCCGTCAGGTTGTTCGACTCGTTCACCGTCAGCGTTTGGTTCAGTCCCGTGATGTTCGCAATCAGCGTATTGACGTTGGTGTTGAGGAACGCCGGACCATTGGCTCGCACGCTCAGCACGTTGCCGGCCACCTGACCGACCACCGAGTTCAGCGTGATGCTGCCCCCGCTGACGTTCAGCGCGACGTTCGCCGTGCCAGCGAGGATGCTTCCGGCCCCCGTCAGGCTGCCCGTCGCGAGATTGATGGAGATGTCGCCGTTGTTCGTGGTGACGTTCTGCCCGATCGCCGTCAGGCTGTTCACCTCGTTCACCGTCAGCATCTGACCGGAGCCCGTGATCTTCGCGATCAGCGTGCCCACGTTGGTGTTGAGGAACGTGGAGCCGTTGGCCCGGACGGTGAGGACGTTGCCGCTCACCTGGCCGACGGCCTGGTTGAGCGTGATCGAGCCCCCGCTCGTGTTGAGCGAGACGTTTCCGGTGCCGGCCAGGATGCTGCCGTTGCCGGTGAGGCTGCCGGTGGCGAGGTTGATCGAGATGTCGCCGTTGTTGGTCTGGACGTTCTGGCCGATGGCCGTGAGGCTGTTGGCCTCGTTCACCGTGAGGGTCTGGTTCGCTCCGGTGATGGTGGCCACGAGCGTGCTCACGTTCGTGTTCAGGAACGTGGAGCCATTGGCCCGGACGGCGAGGACGTTGCCGCTCACCTGGCCGACGGCCTGGTTGAGCGTGATCGAGCCGCCACTCGTGTTGAGCGAGACGTTGGCGTTGCCGGCCAGGATGCTGCCGTTGCCGGTGAGGCTGCCGGTGGCGAGGTTGATCGAGATGTCGCCGTTGTTGGTCTGGACGTTCTGGCCGATGGCCGTGAGCGCGCTGACCTCGTTGACCGTGAGAGTCGAGAGGTTGCCCGTGATGTTCGCGATCAGCGTGCTGACGTTCGTATTCAGGAATGTGCTGTTCTGAGCGCGCACGCTGAGCACATTGCCGCTCACCTGGCCCGCGCTCGTATTGAGCGCGATGTTCCCGAGGCTGGCGTTGAGCGAGACGTTGCCCGTGCCGGCCAGAATGCTGCCAGTGCCGGTGAGGCTGCCGGTGGCGAGGTTGATCGAGATGTCGCCGTTGTTGGTCTGGACGTTCTGGCCGATGGCCGTGAGCGCGCTGACCTCGTTGACCGTGAGGGTCGAGAGGTTCCCCGTGATGTTGGCGATCAGCCTGGTCACGTTCGTGTTCAGGAACGTGGAGCCGTTGGCCCGGACGGTGAGGACGTTGCCGCTCACCTGGCCGGCGGCCTGGTTGAGCGTGATCGAGCCGCCACTTGTGTTGAGCGAGACGTTGGCGGTGCCGGCCAGGATGCTGCCGTTGCCGGTGAGGCTGCCGGTGGCGAGGTTGATCGAGATGTCGCCGTTGTTGGTCTGGACGTTCTGGCCGATGGCCGTGAGCGTGTTGACCTCGTTGACCGTGAGGGTCGAGAGGTTGCCCGTGATGTTCGCGATCAGCGTGTTCACGTTCGTGTTCAGGAACGTGGAGCCGTTGGCCCGGACGGTGAGGACGTTGCCGCTCACCTGGCCGGCGGCCTGGTTGAGCGTGATGGCGCCGTTGGTGACGTTGAGCGTGACGTTGCCGCCGCCAGCGTTGATCGAGCCCGAGCCGAGCAGGCTGGCGTTCGTGGCCGGGTCGAGCGTGAGCGTCAGATTGCCGCCGTTCAAGACCACGTTGTTGCCGTGGATGGCGAGGTTTGCGCCGGTCACTTGGTTGGAGTCGTACGTGTTGACGACGGTGAGGTCGCCGGTGCCGGTGATGTTGGCAGCAAGGAAGTTGACGGACGTGTTGAGCACCGACGTGGTGTTCGCCCGCACGTCGAGTCGGTTGCCGAACACCTCGGCCCCGCCCGCCGTCGACACGTTGCCGGTGGTCGATGAGAGAAGCACGATCGCGGCATTGTCGCCGGTGATGTTGTCGGCGATCGTGATGTTGCCGCCGGCCACCACGCTGATATTGCCCGAGGCGGCGGTGATCCCGTTGGCGACCACCGTCAGATCATCGGTCTCGTTGACGACCACCGAGCCGCCCGCCGCGAGCGCGGTGAGTTGTGCGATCGTGGTATTGATGCGGACCGAGCCAGCGCTCGACGACGTGGCATCGAGTTTCGTGCCGCGCACCTGCCCTGCCACCTGGTCGAGGGCGATATTCTGCAACCCGGACAGCGTCACGTTGCCGGTCCCGGCGTTGACGACACCGGTGCCATTGATCGAATCCCCGGCAGTGATCGACACGTCGCCGCCGTTCGTCTGCACGTTGCCGGCAGCGATCGCCAGGGAGTCTTCCTCGCTGACTGTGAGCGTGGCGCCCGTGGCATTGATGGTGGCGGCAAAAGAAGCGACGTTGGTCTTCAGGTTGGATGCGTTCTGGGCCAGCACGGTGAGCAGCGAGGCCTTGATCTGGCCCGTGGACTGATTGAGCGCCACGTAGCCTGCGGACGTATTGAGAAGAACGTTTGCAGCCGGCGCATTGATGATGCCGGTGCCGGTGAGGTTGCCGGACAGCACGTTGATCGTCAGGGGGTCGCCGGCCGACGTGAGCCCGGCCGCCCCGATCGTGAGGTCGCCCGACGCCTGGGTCACGTTGAGGCCGGGGCCGCCTGCACCATTACTGACGCCACCGGTAAGAGTTGTGATCCACGTGCTGACGTTGCCGCCGTCGGCCGTCACGTCGAGATTTACGGCGTTGATGGCGCCGGCGCCGTTGATGTCACCAGAGACGGTCAGGTTCACGTCGCCGGCGGGATTCACGAGCCCTGCTGCATCGATCGTGAGATTTCTCGCCTGGCCGATGGTGAGCACCTGAGATGTACCCGTGACGTTGGCCGCGAGGGCCGAGACGTTCGTGAACACGGTCGACGTGTTGGCCACCGTGAGATTCAGCAGTTTCCCGATGATGGATCCGCCGTTGGAGTTGACCGCACCGTTTAAGGTGAAAACGACGTCGTTGTAGCCCGATTGGTTGACACCGGCCCAAACGTCGCCGCGCACGTCCACGTTGACCGGGCTCGTCAGATTGGGCGTCACGCTGATCGGGCCGCTTCGGGTGGTGAGGCCGTAGATCACGATGCTGCCGCCGATGACACGGTTGATCGTGAGGCCCTGTCCATTCCCGGTCACGTTGGCCCCGATGCCGGTGTAGGTCCAGTTGGCATCGTTCGGCGTCGAATTGGCGGTCCAGAAGAGATTGCTGGCGGTGACGTTGCCGGTGCCGGTGATGGCGCCGTTGGCGACGAGCGTGACGTTCGCGGGCGCGAGCGACGTGATGTTGCCGCTGATGTCGAGATCACCAGGGCCGGCAGTGCCTACGACGAGCGTGATCGCCGAATTGGCGATGACGTCGGTGCCCGCCGTGATGTTCAGGCTGGTGGCCTCGTTCACCGTGAGAGTCTGGCCCGCTCCGGTGATGTTCGCCACGAGCGACGCCACGTTCGTATTCAGGAACGTCGATCCGTTGGCCCGCACGCTCAGCACGTTGCCGCTCACCTGGCCCGCGCTCGTATTGAGCGCGATGTTCCCGAGGCTGGCGTTGAGCGTCACGTTGCCCGTGCCGGCGAGGATGCTGCCCGTGCCGTTCAGGCTCCCCGACACGAGGTTGATCGAGATGTCGCCTCCGTTCGACACCACGTTCTGCCCGATCGCCGTCAGGCTGTTTGCCTCGTTGACCGTCAGGTTTTGACCCGCGCCCGTGATGTTCGCGATCAGCGTGCTCACGTTCGTGTTCAGGAACGTGCTGTTCTGAGCGCGCACGCTGAGCACATTGCCGCTCACCTGGCCCGCGCTCGTATTGAGCGCGATGTTCCCGAGGCTGGCGTTGAGCGTCACGTTGCCCGTGCCGGCCAGGATGCTGCCGTTGCCGTTGAGGCTGCCGGTGGCGAGGTTGATCGAGATGTCGCCGTTGTTCGTGGTGACGTTCTGCCCGATCGCCGTCAGGTTATTTGCCTCGTTGACCGTCAGGTTTTGGCCCGCGCCCGTGATGTTCGCGAT
>Ga0214923_10003491_pt1 | contig 19697 bp, 15 predicted proteins | sample LL1510_MetaG_FD_177993 | JGI IMG/M metagenome (GOLD analysis project Ga0214923, IMG submission 177993) | Freshwater microbial communities from Lake Lanier, Atlanta, Georgia, United States - LL-1510 | ecosystem: Environmental > Aquatic > Freshwater > Lake | place: USA: Georgia | collected...
TTAAATGTTTACATTTGGACTTAGGGGAGAGTAAGATTTTATATTTTATTTTTGAAACTTTTTATAAAAAATAAATAAATATATTCTAAAACAATATATAAATGAAAGTTATTGCAATAGATAATATCAGAGGTATTGCATTTATATTTATGATTATACATCATATTTTTTATTTTTATGATGCATCTAATAATTATACAACTAAATTATCAAAAAATATATTAGTAAGTAGTTCTGGTGAAATTGCTAGAATATTATTTATTTTAACTGCGGGTATATGTATTGGTTTATCTGCTACTAAAAATGGAAATATTAAAAAACGATTAGAAAGATCATTAATAATTGGATTACATGCATTAATTATAAGTTTAATAACATATATTTACTATCCTGATTATTATATTAGATTTGGTATTTTACATTTTTTAGCATTAAGTACATTATTAATTTCATTCATAGCCCCTTATAAAAAATTATCAGTAGTTATTTTATTGATTTCTTTCTTTATTAAACCACCTATAATTAATTCATTAATAGATACAATAACAGGAGCTAAACAACATTATAATATGATGGATTATTTCCCATTATTTCCTTGGATACAATTAATATTAACTGGTTTAATAATTAGTCAATATTTAAATATAAAATCATTAGATACAATACCATATTTATCATCAACTAATATTTTAACATTAATTGGACGTAATAGTTTAGAATTATATACCGGTCATATAATATTATTAATTTATATTTATAGTTTAAAAAAATAAAAACATATATAAATTAATTATAATGGAAAATAAAAAATCACGTTTAATTCCAGAAAGAATAAATAATATTGAAGCAATGTTAAAACAAACTAATATTGATTCAATAATAGATTTTAAAGATATTAATATAAATATTAATTATGATAAATCAGTATATGACATTAGAGAATTAATGCCAAAAAAATATTTAGATTTTACACAGGCTATTAATCAAATAGGAGGTAAATTATTATATTTTAAAAGTGGTTCAACCGGTCATACTTTTAAAGGCGTTCATCCCCCAGAAGAAACTAAAAAAAGTTCATATGGAGTTAAAATAGTAGCTTATCCAAAAAAAGAAAATTATGGCGATATGTATAATATTAAAAGACCAGAAAATGCTGAATTATTAATGATAAAATTATTATCTTTTTTTGTTATTAATAAACAAACCCCTCATATTGTTTTACCAATTACAACATTTAATACTAGTATTAAACCATTTTTATCATTAAGTAAAAATGATATTATAAATAATAAAAGATACGATCAATTTTTAAAAAGATATGAAAAAGGAGAATATTATTCCAATGTTTCAGTTTTAATTTCTGAATGGGCTAATGCCGGTGATTTTTTAGATTATTTAAAAAAAAATTATAAGACCTTTAAAATTAAACAATGGATTTGTATATGTTTTCAATTTCTATCTGTTTTAGCAATTATTCAATCAAAATACCCAGGGTTTCGTCATAATGATTTGAAGGCTAATAATATGCTAGTTCATGAAATATGTATTGAACCAAATAATGAAAGATATAAATATATTATTAACGGTCAAACTTATATTGTTCCGAATATTGGTTTTCAATTAAAATTATGGGATTTTGATTTTGCAACTATTCCTGGTATAATTGATAATTCAAAAGTAGAAGCTGAATGGACTGATAAAATTAATATTAAACCAGTTAAAAATAGATATTATGATACCCATTATTTTATTAATACATTAACCAAGAAAGGATTTTTTCCAGAATTTTGGACTGCACCCGAAATTCCTACCAAAATTAAAGATTTTTTTAATCGTATTGTTCCTGAAAAATTTAGAGAAGGAGATTTAGTTAGTGAAAGGGGACGTATATTAGTTAATGATGAATTTTTAACACCAGATGAAATATTAAAAAACGATCCTTTATTTGCATCTATGCGTAATTAATTTGACTATCTATTGAATAATTTATTTGACTATCTATTGAATAATTTATTTGACTATTATTTATTTGATTATTTATTTGACTATCTATTGAATTATCTATATTATTATTAGAATAATTTATCTGACTATTATCATTTGAATAATTTATTTGACTATTATCATTAGAATAATTTATTTGACTATTATCATTAGAATAATTTATTTGACTATCTATTTGATTATCGTTAGAATAATTTATTTGACTATTATATATTTGATTACTAGAATTATAATTTATTTGATTATCAGTTGCATTATAATTTATTTGTTCATTAGAATTATAATTAATTTGACTATTAACGTTACTAGAATTATAATTTATTGGTTCGCCAGAATTATAATTATCTTCTATTATATAATTATAATTATTATCAATATCATTATAATTTTGGTTAGTATCAATTTTGTTATATGTATGGGTGTTATCAATTTCTGAATTATATAAAAACATTGAATCATTACCTAAAAATGTATCTAATTTTACATTAGTTAGATTAGATATAAATTGATTGTTTTGACTGGATACATATTCATTATTTTGACTATTAAAAATAACTTGTTTATCTTTTAGTGGTTTAATTTCATTTATAACTAGATATTCTTTATTTTGATAAACATCATTACGAATATCAATATTAATATATATTCTTAATTTTCCTATTGTTGTATCACAAGTAAAAACAAATGGATTAACTTCTTTACCACTAAAATTTAAATAATATTCGGGTATAAATTCATAATTAAAATTAGTAAAATTAAAATTACTTTTATTTAATTTATTTAATAATATATTTTTAATTTTATCTTGTTCTATAAGTGTAAATGTATTAGCTGTTTTATCACTAGGTGTTAAAAAATAATTATCAGTATCTATATTTATTAATAATTGTAAAAAATGATATAATTTATAAATATCACTTTCATTAATATTTGGATTTTTATCTTTATAAAAATTAACAAATGCTATTTCATATGATGTTTTAAATGTTGGTGCTTTTAATGCAAATTGAGGTATGCCGTTAAATGTGCTACCATTAAATACATTATTAAACCCTTCATTATTATAAAATAATCTTGTAATATGATAAATAAAATAATTTAAATATTTTTGTAAAATAAATAAAAGCGAATTTGTTTCGGGTGAGACTAGTTTAATAATAAAAATAATTATTAGTAATAAAAGTATATTATTAAATATTGTTTGTTCCATTAATTATATATATATATATATAATAATTATTTGATAATTTTCTTATTATTATGGTTATTTATGTATCATTATCACAGTTATTTATGTATTATTATCACAGTTATTTATGTATTATTATCACAGTTATTTATGTATCATTATCACCGCCTAATGCTTCCATATAACCATCTTCCATATCATCCCCTGCATCATAATCATCAATATCTAATGAATCGGCAGCTTCTTTGGCATCATAATTTCTTTCTTTAGTAAGTTCTTCTTCTACCTCATTTTTAACAACAATTTCATTATCATCATTAATACGTATATTTTCATCAATATAAGGTTCATCACATAATATAATATAATCAAATTTACGTATTTCAGAATAATTATTTTCTTTAAAATACAATTCAAATGAATATTCAATAATTCTAATAATAAAATAGGCTAGTTCAGTTTCAATAGCCGGTTGTTTATTATAATCTAATAATCTATTAAAATTAACAATTAAATAATATATTAATTTTGTATCTGAATTAGATGCATTATTTAATATATTATTATTAAAATAATTTGTATTCAATGGGTAATTTTGTTCACCGTATATTTGTTTTAAATTAATTAAATTATTAATATATTTTGAATTTTTAAAAACTCCTTTTTCATTTTCAGTATTTTTAAGATTAAAAATATGTAATTTCGTGATAAATTCATTAATAATTGTTTTTTCTTTTAAATTATATGAATTGGTATTTTTACCATGATTCCTAACTGAATTTATAATTGATTGTGCCCTACTGATTATTTGTTTTAAATTTATAATTCTAGTTCTTAATATTTGATTAATAATAGTATTTAGGTTAGGATTAAAATGATTTATTAATGTTGAATCAATATGATATAAGTTAGTATATGTATTTTCTAATCCCAATAATAATAAACAATCCTTAATTGAATATTCTATTTTTATTGTAGCATTATTTTTATTTTTTTTAATATTTTTATTATCTTCTGAATAACCTAGATATTGTAAAGTTACAATATCATAATAAACATAAACTTTATTTATTTTATCTTTATAATATAATATATCTTTGTTAAATGCTTGATGATTATTAAAAGTAAGAATTAAACCATCACTAGATAATATATTAATATTAGTTTTTGTATCATTACCCAAATAATTATGATCTATTATATATAATGTGTCTTTTAAATAAGTAGTTTTATTTTTAATTTTTATCTTATTACCTAAAATACTAATTAATTTATCAATAAATACAATAATATAATTTTCTAATTTATTTGATGAATATTTATCAATAATATCATTTACAAAATGTTTATTAAATTTACCAATAATTTTACGGTTTAGTGTTTGTGTATCAGCTACTTGTTTTTCTTTTTCTTTTAAGATATCATAATTTTGTTGTATTTGATTATTTTCTTTATCATTTAATATTTTATCTAATTTATTTAATTCAGTAATAGTATATTTATAGGTATCTGGATTAATATTACATAAATTACATATTCCATCAGTTATATTAATTTGATGTAATTTACCATCCAAACAATATTTTTTTGTTAATTTTTTAATAAATGTAAATTTTAATTTATCAAAATAATTAACATTCATTTCTGTACTTTCAGTTGTATTATTTTCATTAACTAGGTCTGAATATTTTTTTTTACATAAAGAACAGATCATTGTTCCATCTACAAATATCCATTTATGAAAATTACCATCTTCACAATTAGTTAATGAATTAATAATATTGACATCCTTTTTAAATTTAACTTTATTAATAATTTTAGTTTTAACATTACAATAATTTTTAGTATAATTAAAATCAAAATTATCTTTATCATCTTTATTATCTTTATTATCTTTATCAATTGAAATATAATTTATTTTTTTTGTTAAAAATGATATTCTATTTGTTTTTTCATCAAATTTAATATTATTATTCATATTATTATTAAGTTTTTTTAATATTTCCTTATCGTTAAAGGTAGTTTTGATTTTGTCTAAAAATCGGGCTACTAATATTTCATACATATAATTTTTATTTTTTTCTAAATTGGCTTCAATAATTGAATTAATTAGGTCAATCAGTGTATGTATAATTATTTTTTGAATGGTAATATTAAAATCATTTTTTATTTTAGGATCACTAGTATCAGTCCATAACCATATTTTATTACTAGTTAATAAACAAGAAAAATAATAAATACAATATGCAAATAAAGGTATTTGTGTAATTAATATTTTATCTTTTTCATTTAATCTTAAATATAAATTTTTGAATATTATATCGCCAAATTGTGAATAAAAAAAGTAATTACATCTTTTATCATTTTTTAAATTTAATATTTGACTTGCATTTAATTCGGTTATAATAATTAATATTAAATATGCAATAACATTATTAAATTTAATTAATTTATAATAATCTGTATCAGTAGATGATGTTAAAAATATATCATCTTTCAATTCAAAAAAGAATAAATTAGTTAAATCTTTATTAATATTATAGTTTTGAACGGCTTTTTCAGTTCGGTCTTTGGGTTGTAGTTTTATATAATTAGTATGTAATAAAATTAAATCAATAGTATCTTTAACAATTGTTTTACGATGCATTTTAATTGTTGCACTATTGCCTAAATAATACAGTATATCTGCAATATATGCAATCTTTTCAATATTCTTTTCTAAATTTTTAATTGTTCTATTTAAAGTAGCATATTTAGGCATATCATATAATTGTTGGTTAACTGCTAATGAAGTAGTCATAAATTCATCAGTTTCTTTATTATATGATCCTTCTTTAACATATTTGGTTAATGCCAACATTTCATTACATGATTTACATATGTAATCCCCTTTTTCATTTTGTTTAACATATTTTTTAACAAATTCAAAAACCATTTGATTTAAATCTTTATTATCACTTTTGGATATATTACTTAAATTAGCCCATTTAATATAATGATTACATATTGCTCTAGTTTCTATTATATCTGTTTCTTCTATATCTTTAATATTTTTATCAATAATAATAATATTTTTTTTATTTTTATCAATTTTAATACTTGGTAATTTAATAATTGTTGCTCTTATACCGGGTATTAAATTATCAGTTAAATCTTCTTCTATTTCTGATTCTTTAAATTTTTCAGTTAGGGCTTTATTTAAAATAAAGTTTTTAATTTCTGGATTAAAATTTAAATTAAAATATTTTTTTTCATAAACATTAATTAAATATTCTAGTTGAATTAAATTAATATTTTCAATACTATTTAAATATTTAATAAATTTATTTTTAATAATATTAATCCATTTATTATATATTTCAGATAACATAATATTAAAATTATTTGTTGGATCATTTTTATTATAATCAATATATTTATTTAATTTTGGTATATCAGTTTCATTATTAAATAACCAATAATATAATTTATTTTTATTTAATGAACTATCTAATATTTTTATAAATGATAGAAAACCATTATTTTTTTTTGTAACATCATTAACATTAATTAAATCTTGAACTGTATAACAATCTAATGGTTTTATTTTTTTTAATCTAGTTGGGTTAAAAACAATACCAACCACATTTAAATCAATATAATTATGACCTATTCTAGTTTCTAATAATTCTTTCTTTTTCTTTTTTAAATTAATAAGTCTAATAGCATCAATAGTATTACTTGTTCGTAATTTTATAACAGTATTATTACTATTTTTAAAATTACCATATGCATATTTTCTTAAGTTTTGCAATTCAATTAATGAATCAGAATCCGCTGTATTATCAGATATCATTAATTTTTGAATTATTTTAATTTCTTCATTATCATTATAAAGTATTGCTAACCTTGGATCTAAATTTTTATAGAAATATTTATCTATATCTATTTTTGGATATTTATTAATAATTGTATTCATTTTTGTAATAATATATTTAATTTTTTCTGTATCACTTTCATATTTTTCAGTATCTTTATGATATCTTAAAAAATCTTCGGTCATTGGAATAATTATTTTATTTGAAAATAAATAATTAATAAAATCTTGATTTTCATTTACAATTATTTCTTTATTTTCTTGAAATTCAGTTAAATAATTATAAATTTCTTCTGCTATTCCTTTTCTTAATTGTTGAACGTTAAGAAGTTTTTGTATAATATTAAAATCTACTATTTTTTTACTATTGGGTACTATTATTTCAATATATTTATATTCCCCTTCTATTTTATCAATTTCATTTAAATATTGGTTAATTTCGTGTTTTTCTTCTTTCAAATAAATTTGTTTAAAAATAATTGTTTTTATTATATTTTGAAAATTATCTTTTATTAAAAAATTATTAATAACATAATCTTCCCCTAATTCATTAAATAATTTCATTGTACCTTCAAATTTAATTGGATTATTTGAAATAATAATTTTAATTTTATCAATTGATTTAAATTCCATAAGAGATTTAATATTTTGTATTTCATTATAAAAATTTATAATTTTGGAATTATTATCTGAATTATAAAAATTAGTAATTTGATACATGGAGTCCTTTTGATTTTTAGATGTTTCAATAATATTAGTAATAAATAAATCACGTCCTTCATTATAATAATAGCCAATACCTAAATAAATATAAAAAGCACAATATCTTTTAATGATATTAATAATATTATCTAAAAATATATTTTTTTTTATAATTTTTAAAATATCGTTTGACGGAATTGTTTTAATAAATTCATATATAATTTTTAAAATTTCTTCTTGAAATTTAACAAAGTTTGGGTCCTTTGTAAATTTTTTTAGGATATCTTTTTTATATAAAAAATCATAAAAATTATTTAAAATTACATCAAATAATTCGTCTATAGTATTTATTATCATTATATTATATTTAAATATATAAAATAATTTTCTAAATTATAATATATAATGTCTGATTTATTCTTAAAAAATATTATAAAAAATAACAGTAATCATAATTTAACTGAAAGTAGTTTTAATATTTCTAAAATTTTAAATAAAAATGTTAATAATAATATAAAAAAAACTTCTACATTATATAATATTAACGAATTAAGTTCAACTTCATATAATAACAATAGTCAAATGGGTGGGGCTAATAATAGCAATGTATTATCGGCTACCAGTTTAAATAAATTTAATTCTAATGATATTAATAATTTATTAACTATGCTTACATCTGAAAATAATAGTGATAATGCAACTGAAAATCTTGAAAATAAATTAATAAAATTACTAAATAATCAAAATGGTGGAAATAATGTTCAAACAGAAATGTTAAATACTGAAATGATTGAAAATAAAATGAAACATATTATAAATAATCATAATAAACAATCTGGGGGTAGTAATATGGGTAAAGCTGTAGGTGTGCTTGGTCTTGGTGTTGTAGCTGCCACTTTGTTACATAAAATGAATAATACTGCTACTGAAACAGAAAGTAATGTTATTGATAAAGTAATTACTAACCCTACTCCTACTCCTAACCCTAAGCCTGATGTATCTGCAACCATATCATCTGATGGTACTATTACTGTTACCACACAACAACAACCTACAGTGTTTTTACCTGCTACTAAATCAACAGATAATAATATGACAACAACTGATCTTCTACCAAACAAAATACCTGATAGTGATAGTGCTACCAGTTCAATTATACCTCAAAATATAACATTATCACCAAACCAATCAGGTGGTGCCGGTAATGTGGGGTTAGAAACTTATAGAGATATTCTTGATTTTTTAGCAAAAACTATGGGAGTTAAAAATGACATTCCTTTAAAAAAGACTGCTAGTGATTTACAAAAAGATGCTAAAAAATCAGATAGTGAATTAAAAGGGAGTGCCTTATTATCGGCTGTTAAAGATTTAGTTAATAAAAATAAATCAAAATATGAAAAAATATATAATCAACACGCTAAAGATTATAAAGATAAACATAAAAAATAAATAATATAATTTTTTAAAAATATTTATAATATAATAACTGTTTATACAATTATTATATATATAATACTAACTTTCTAAAATTGTCCGTAATTTTCAAAATCCTCATTAATTCCATTGAAATTAGAATCAATAGTTTTACCTATAGTATTACAATTATAAATTTCTTTATATTGGTTAGTATTACAGGTATCATTTAATAAACTAGAATTATCATTAATTTCTTTCATTAATACCATAGCATCTTCAGTATATTCTTGTGGAATATTGTTATTATTAGTACTTTGTAAATATTTCATTGTATTTTTATGAGGATATGATTTATTTACTACAAAATCAATATTATTATTATTTATTTGCATATTATTTGTTGGCTTATTATTACTAGCATATGCATGGTTTACTGCATCATTTATTAATGTATTATCAATATTTTTATTATCTTTAATAAATGTATTTTTAATTACATCACCAGTTATTGTTGGATTTGCTAATAATACTTTTTTGGTAAATAAAAATATATCATTAAATATTTGTTCATTATTATATGGTTGTGATTCTAAATTATTAGGTGGTTGTGATTCTAAATTATTAGGTGGTTGTGATTCTAAATTATTATGTGGTTGTGATTCTAAATTATTATGTGATTGTGATTCTAAATTATTATGTGGTTGTGGTACTTCATTAATAGGTACACTAGATTGATTATTAATATTATTTAATAATTTATTTGTTTTATCCATAATAGTATCAGTTATTTTATGTACTGATAAAGTTTGATAAGAAATTAATACAGCAATAACAGCAATAATTGCGGTTACTACATTATGAGTTGCTAAATAAGCAATACATGTAAATATAAAAAAACGTACCCATATATTTTCTAAATATACTGTAATTGATTTAGGTAATTTAGGTGCAACTAGACTGGCAAATAATACTAAAATTATTGCTACTATTATGCTAATATTTTGCGAAGGTTCTATTTTAGATATAGACATATTTATATATATATAGTTATATATTTTTTTATATAATTTATTTTTTATAATTAAAGTTGAATATTTAAAAGTTTAACAATATATCATTATATTAATGAATACTAATAAAAACATTTTAGCAAAAGAAGGATATCTATTAAATAAAAAACATAATTTAGATATTATTAATGAAATTAGAGAAGAATTGACTGTTAGCCCTTATTTACCATTTAATAAAAATATAAAACCAGAATCATTTCCTATTTATTTAGAAAATGATAAATATTTATGTATTCCCAAATATTATGGATTACAAAAATTTGGAAAACCTAATAAAAATAAAGAAATTAATGGGGTTAGTACATCTATTGAATTTAAAGGAAACTTAAGACCAGAACAAATAAATATTGCAGATATTGTATTATCTAAAATGCAAACGGATGATGGTGGTTTATTAAGTTTACAATGTGGTGGTGGTAAATGTTTAGCTAAAAATACTACCATATTAATGTATAATGGAACTATCAAAAAGGTTCAACATCTAAAAATAGGTGATAAAATAATGGGTGATGATTCTACCCCTAGAACCATATTATCACTTGCACTAGGAAAAGAAACAATGTATAAAGTACATGAACCTTATGGAAATGGTTATACAGTAAATGAAAGTCATATATTATCATTAAAAACTAATAATGATAATATTATTGATATATCTATAAAAAATTATTTAAATTTACCAAAAGAATATCATAATGAGGGATTATTATATGGTTATCGTGTTCCTATTATATTTCCTAAAAAAGAATTAGAAATAGACCCATATTTAATTGGTTATTGGTTGTGTTCCAGTCCTTTTTTAAATTGTATTATAACAATATATAATTCACATATATTTAAATATATAATAGATACTTTAAAAATAAAATACAAATTATTATATTTAAATTATATAAATAGTAATGAATATGAAATAAATTCAATTAATAAAAATAATATATTATATGATTTTCTAATACAATATAATCTTATAGATTTAAAATATATACCATTACATTATAAATGTAATTCTCCAGAAAATCAATTAGCATTATTAGCTGGTATTATTGATGCAGTTGGTTATTATTATAGTCATTGTTATGAAATTATATTAGAAAATGAAAAATTATTAGATGATATAATATATTTAGCCCGTTCATTAGGATTTACCGCATTTAAATGTAATAAATCAGATAGTATTTTTTGTACCTATATTTATGGATTAGGTATAGAAAATATACCAGTATTATGTCCCAAAAATAAAATAACAACTAATTTAAATCAAAATACATTAAATTATCATATTAGATTAGAAAAATTAAAAATTGGCAACTATTATGGTTTTGAAATTGATGGTAACAGAAGATTTGTTCTAGGTGATTTTACTGTTACCCATAATACAATATTAGCATTATATATTGCATCTATTTTAAAAGTAAAAACATTGGTTATAGTACATAAATCTTTTTTATTAAATCAGTGGTTATTACGAACAAAAGAATTTACAAATGCTAATGTTGGTATTATACAACAAAATAAAGTAGATATTGATGGTAAAGAAATTGTAATTGGAATGCTTCAATCAATTGCTAAAGATAAATATGAAACTGATACTTTTAGAGATTTTGGATTAGTAATTTTTGATGAAGCCCATCATGCACCATCTAAATATTTCTCAAAAGCATTACCCATAATTGCTTGTAAAAAAACATTAGCTCTATCGGCAACACCTAATAGAAGTGATAGATTAGAAAAAGTATTATTTTGGTATTTTGGTGATATACTTTATAAAGCTCCTTCTGAAATAATAAATAATGTATTAGTAAAAGTAATAAAATATAATATTACTCATCCTCATTTTAAAGAATATAAACAAAATTATGGTCAGGATATAAATAGACCAAAAACAATTAATAAATTAGTAGGTATTGAAAAAAGAAATATTTTTATTATTACAAATATAATAAAAATATTAGAAGAAGATGGACGTAAATTATTAATATTATCGGATAGAGTAGAACATTTAACTATATTAAAAGATTTATTAGATTCACAAATTGAAATAACAACTAGTTATTATATCGGTGGTTTAAAACAAAAAGTATTAGATGAATCAGAAAAAGCCCAAGTTATATTTGCAACTTATTCAATGGCATCTGAAGCCCTTGATATTCCAACTTTAAATACATTATTAATGGTTACACCCCGCAAAGAAGTAGAACAATCAGTAGGACGAATAACCAGAAAAAAAGAACATCCAGTTCAACCTTTAATTTTAGATATTGTAGATCAATTACCATCATTTGTAAGACAAGGTGCGTATCGTAGAACATTTTATAATAAAAAAGGTTTTAATGTTAAAATAATTGAAGTAGAAGAAAATAAAATTATTTATGAATCTAATGAAGTAATAAATAATGAAATAGTATGTGAAGAAAATGATGATTTTATAGATTAAGATTATTTTATAATAAATGAACTGAATTAATTATTTTATAATAAATGAACTGAATTAATTATTTTATAATAAATGAACTGAATTAATTATTTTATAATAAATGAACTGAATTAATTATTTTATAATAAATGATTGTCTATGAAAACTAGTATAACCATTTGATTTTATGGCTGTAATATGTTTTTTCGTACCATAACCCATATTATTTTCTAAATCATAAATATTTAATTCTTTATTTTCTTTACATAAATTAATAATATGTTCATCGTGATATTCTTTTGCTAGAATAGATGCTGCTGCTATAGAATGATATTTTGAATCGCCTTTTATTACTGATGTAATATTTAAATTCATAAATTTTTTCTCCCATCCCATACCATCAATTATTATGTGTGTTGGTTTAATTGGTAAATTATCAATTGCTCTTTGCATTGCTAGTTTGGTAGCTTCTAAAATATTAATAGCATCAATTTCTTCATTAGTAGCATATCCAACACCATAATTTTTTATATTTTCTTTTATCCAATTAAATGCTATTTTTCTTTTTTTCTTTGATAATTTTTTTGAATCTATTATTAAATTATCAGGTATAATTATATTTTTATCTAATATTACGGCGGATGCATAAACATAACCAATTAATGGACCCCTACCGGCTTCATCAATACCACATTCTATTATATCATTATTATCATTATTATAAAAAAATTTTTTCATATTATATTTATATTTACTAATTCTATAAATATTTTATGGTTCATACGCCCATTTAACAGAACATATAGGACAATGATTATTTTTGACAACCCACGGTCTAATACATTCCTTATGAAAAGTATGACCGCATAAACCGGATACAATAATTGATGTATATCCCTTCGAATATATAGAGTTATTATTCAAATTACATCTACAAATAGTACAATCTGTATTATGTTTTAAGTTATGACACCAAGTACTTAATAGTTTAATATTATTAATTTTAAATTTAGTTTCCATATTAATATAATCAATAACTATTAATTATATTAATTTTCAATATTTATGGTTTATTCATAGTATAATACTTACTAATTAGATATTATACTTAAAAAGTACTATCAGAATTACCGGAACTGATAGTACTTGAAAAAGATAATAATGAACTATTAGTTGAATTATAATCACTATCTGACATTATATCATTAGTTTTTTTATCTTTTTTTGGTATCACATTATTACGCATTTCGCTTCTTCCACCTGTCATTTCGTTATTATCGTTATCATTATTATCATCAGATGATAATCTATACTGGTTGGAAGACATTATACTGGATGGTTCATTGGTTAATCTATCTGGTAAATTAAAATTATCATTATCATCATTAGTAGCTCCTCCTGTTTGATTATTATTATTATTATTAAGTCTATCATTATGAAGTTTTGCTTTTAAATTTAAATATTTTGTTTTATACTTTAAATATTTTTCATATGACATTTTATATTATATAATTGATTTAGAAAATTTAAATTAATTATATTTTATTTGAAAAAAATATAATTAAATATAATATGGCACAAAATTTTAATAAATGTGCTCCAAGTAAAATATACGAAGATAATAGTTGTTTTACATTGGACACATTAAAAATTATTGCTAATAAATATAATGAACAAAATAAAAAAAATTTAATTAATATTACAGACAACAAAAAAGAACTAGTAGAACAATTAAATAATAGATTTTCAAATGTGTGTGATAATCAAATGTGCTGGTTAAAATTAGATATTATAAAAAAATTAAATAATGAAGAAATAAATAATAATACATTTAGAACTATTGGACCATCAAAAAAATATGATTGGTTAAACACAACAAATATTAATGATGTTATTAGTCAGTATCATGATGTATATAAAGATTTTATTTTTTTAGGCGCAGTTCCTAATGATTTTGAAAGCATACCTATTTTAGGATTAAGTGATGTTAATTTTGATGATTTTATTAAAAATGGTAAAACTAAAATAGGATTAGTTATTAATTTAGATACTAGTCACCAAGCTGGTTCTCATTGGGTTGCATTATATACTGATTTAATTAATAATAAATTATATTTTTTTGATTCAGTTGGAAAGAAACCAGGTAAACGTATTAAGGAATTTAATAATAAAATTGTAAATTATATGTATTCTAAAAAATATAATAAACAATTAGAAATTGGTGATATTTTAAACACTATAAAGAAAATGAATAAAAATGATACAAATTTAAATAAATATAATAAAATAATAAATAATAAATTAAAAGGTTTTGATATTAGATATAATAATATTCAACATCAACAAGAAAACAGTGAGTGTGGTGTTTATTCTATTAATTTTATTTTACGTATTGTTAAAGGTGAAAGTTTTGATGATATTATAAATAATATAACTACAGATGAAGAAGTTAATGTTTGTAGAAAAGTATATTTTAGAAATACTTAATTAGTTGTTGTTATTTGCATATTTAAATAATGATTAATATTATAAAAATTTAAATTATTTCCTTTTACATCTTTAAAAACTATATCAAAATATTCAAGTGATATTTCATCTTCAAATTTAATTTCAGAATTTGATAATGTATTATTTGAATTTATTATTGCGAATGGTGTTAAAGTTATATTTGTTAAAAATAAATAAACTTTATTATCAATTCTTAAATCCCATATACGGTCGGCTATAAATGTATTTAATGTTTTATTATAATTAATAAAACCAAAATTATCAGTAGATAAATTAGTATCTATTAAAGAAAATATATTTTCAGATTTTATAATAATCTTTTGTGTAATATTATCTAATTCAAATATTAAATCTGTTTGTTTTAAATTTAAATTTTCAATTAATTTTTCAATACTATAATAACCAGTTGTAATTTCTATTTCTTTTATTTCATCATTTATACTATATTTAATTATATTATTAATATTTTCTTCTATATTAAATTTTTTTATTGGTATTGAATAATTTAATAATTTAAGACCAGTTATTTTTATTGGTTTAGATAAATTATAACGATAATTACTAATACAATCATCTGGTGCAATTTCTATTTCATAATTTTGTATGTTTATTAAACTTATATATTGATTATATAATTTTAAATATTCTTGTTCTTTTTTATTTAATTCCATATATTTATTATTTAATTCTATATCTTTCTTATTTAATTCATTATCTTTATTATTTAATTCTATATCTTTCTTATTTAATTCTATATCTTTCTTATTTAATTCAATTTCTCTATTTTGTAGTCCCATTATTAAATTATTATTTTTAATTTCCCTACTTCCTAATTCATTATTTTTATTTTCATTAAATTGTTTTAATTCATTTAATTTTTCAAATTCTAATGATATATCATGTTTTATTGTTTCTAATTGTTTTATTTCACTTAGTTCTTTTTTTAATGCAGAAACCTGATTCAATAAATTTTTATTTAAATTTTTTAATTGGTCAAAAATTTCTTTATGACTTGTTATATTTTTATTTTTACTTTGATTTGTTTCAAGTTCTTTTTGTTTAAGAAAATTATCAAATTCCTTTTTTTTTAATTCTTCAGTGCTACGTTGTTTCAACTCATATTCTTGACGTTGTTTTAATTCATATGCGTGTTTTTGTTTCAACTCATATTCATGTCTTTGTTTCAACTCATATTCCTGACGTTGTTTCAACTCATATTCCTGACGTTGTTTCAACTCATATTCCTGTCTTTGTTTCAACTCATATTCCTGACGTTGTTTTAATTCATAATCCTGACGTTGTTTTAATTCATAATCCTGACGTTGTTTTAATTCATTATTATTATTATTATTATTATTATTATTATTATTATTATTATTATTATTTTTGGTTATATATGTTGGTTCGCAATTTTTAAAACTTTCAAAATTATCTTCAAATTTATCTGATTTAAAATCTACTGAACTTTGTTGGGGTAATTTAATATTATTTCTTTCATTTTGTAATCTTTTTAAACGGTCTGAAAAAGGGGCAGTATCTTCTTCTATTTCAGTTAGTATTAATGGTTTATCAATATTATCTAAACTAAATAGATCATCATCTTGATTTACAGCATCTATTGATTGTATTTGATTACTAAATTTATTTTGTGGTGCATCATTTTGAGTTGCTTTAACATTTGTTGATTTACTTTTTAAAAAATCAGGCAGATCTTGATTAGGTTTAGATGTTGGAACTTCATTATTTCTAGAACTTTGTATTTCTTGTATTCTTTCTTTAAAATCAGTATGATTACTTTTAGAACTTTGATAGTTATTAAATGAAGGTTCTGTTGGCATTTCATTAATCAAAGGTCTAAATAAATTATCTAAACTAGATTCAAAATTATTTGTTGTATTTTTAATTTCTTGATTTTTACGTATATAGTCTTCATTAGGACCTAAAAGTGTATTGGACCTACCCATATTAGAATCATAATTATTTTTTATTTCAGATGGTTTTTTAAATCCTTCATTTGCATTAGGACCTAAAATAGTTTTTGGTCTTTCCATATAATTAACATTAGTATTAGTAGAAGAATTAAAATCACGTTCAAATTTTAATTCTGAAGCATTTTTTATTCCTGAAGCATTTTTTATTTCTTTATTATTAATTATTGTATTTAATTCTGTATATGTATTTTTTAAAACAATAGTATTAAATTGATTACATATAGATTGCATATTACTTTTATTTACTTTACTCGAATCCAAATTAGTTAAAATATTTTTCATATTTTTAACTAATGTATTGCTAATAAATAATTTATCATTATTACTAGCATTACTAGCATTTAAATTTTCTAATAATTTATTATTTAATAATCCCAAATTATTTTTTGAAAAAAAATTTTCTTGTATATTTTCCATTAATTTATATTTGTTTTAATTATTTATAGTACAAATTATGCGTTTATTTAGTGTAATCATTAAAATAAATATTAGATTGATTTATTAGAACATATAGATTTATTATCATCATTATCATCATTATCTTCTTTATCATTATTATCTTTATCATTATTATCTTTATCTTCTTTATTATTATCTTTATTATCATCATTATCTATATTATTATCTATATTATCAATTTTATCCCATACCGGATAATAAATATCAGATTGTGAGTATTGGTCTTCTTTCAAAACACCATATATTATTAATGCCATTTTTGCTGATTGTTGTGCACCTTCTTTATGAGTATTACCAATACCAAAACCTATATATTTGTCTTTTTTATCATCAGTTTCTAGTGCATTATGTTTTTGAATACCAACAATATATTTACGTCTATGGGCTGGACCATCAAAATGTATAATATCGTATTTTGGATGAGACCAATCACACGAATGATGATGTCTTAATAAAATATCTTTATAATTATTATCACAATATAATTTTTCACTATAATCAATTAATACCTCTAATAAATTAGTAATTAACAAACAACAAGATTCAAAACCATTTGATAAAAATAAAGCTCCTAAAAAAGCTTCAAACATATCTTCATGCATTCTTTCAGTAGTTCGCCCGTGCATCATTTCTATATGTTTTGAAATTATAAAAAATTTACTTAATCCTATTTCTTTTGACATTATTGCTAAATTTGTTTTATCTTCTATTTTTGTTTGTAATCTAGTCATAAATCCTTCATTTTCATTAGGATATCTATAAAAAAGATACATTGACACAATCAATTTTAAAACACGATCCCCAAAAAATTCCATTCTTTCATATGATTTTTCCCTTAATTCTAATAAATCTATTGGATTACCTAATTCTATTTTAGCATTTAATAATATTTGTTCTGGATATATATTTTTTTTACAATATGATTTATGGGTAAATGCCTCTCTAAATTTTTCAATATCAATAATTTTATCTACTTTTACATTGTAGCAATTTAATATTTTAATAACGTCTTCTTCATTTATTAAAATATTATTAATGTTATATGGGATTTGTATTATTTCTTCATCACCCATGTTATTAATAATTTTAAAACCTTCATTCATATAATTAGTCATTATTATATAAAATAAAGTGTTCTATAAATCAATATTCAATTTTTTTTACTTTGAACTAGTATCTCTTGGTACCGGTAATATATCTTGAACGATATCTTTATAAGACATCATACGCATTCTACAACAATAACGGGGTAGTTTTAATGATAATAACAGTTCTTGTTTTTTTAATTCTTTTTCTTCATTTGTAAATTTAGGGTTGGTGCAGATAGCATCACTTTTAGTTTCCCATTCTATTGTCTTTTGACCTAGAAAATAACCACATGTTGGACAAGTTAAATATAGCATAATTATTATAATTTATATATTAATAAATATAAATTTCAATTATTTATATATTTTTTAAGGTTAATAAGATAATTAAAATCTTATTATAATTAATGACAAGTGTAGCCAAAGTAAATCAAAATGTTAAATTTGACCCTACTAAATTTAATACCAATTTTGAGGCTAAAGATAAAAGTAATACAATCCAGATTAATAAACAACAAAATTTAGAAGAAGAAGATATTGAAATTATAAATAGCCCACATAAAGAACCAATTGAAAAAATAATATTAGATATTAGAGAATTATTTTTTCAAATATTAACATTAATTGAAGAAAAAGAAAATCCAATACCATTTATTTTTTCTTCTGATAAAAGACAGTTTGCATTTGCTTTATTTTTAATTATTTTTGGTACATTATTATTATTATTATCAACATTAATGAAGTCTCCTAGTGATAAATAATAGTGATAAATAAAATGAATATACCAGCTATTTTATGTTAAAGAAAGACTATTATATATTATCATATGAATACAAAAGTAAAGCCAGAACAAATTATTATTAATAAAATTTTTTATTATAATTCAAAAGATTTATTTGATTATGATCCCGTATTTTATTATGGTTGTAAATCAAAACCTAGAAGCATAATAGAAAGAAAAAAAATACCTATTACTGAATATATATTTGCAAATTTAA
>Ga0214923_10003492_pt1 | contig 19694 bp, 12 predicted proteins | sample LL1510_MetaG_FD_177993 | JGI IMG/M metagenome (GOLD analysis project Ga0214923, IMG submission 177993) | Freshwater microbial communities from Lake Lanier, Atlanta, Georgia, United States - LL-1510 | ecosystem: Environmental > Aquatic > Freshwater > Lake | place: USA: Georgia | collected...
AACGGATATACCAGTAATTCGGGATCTGGTATACCTGTTAAATACTTCCAAGGAACTACTTGTGTAAAGTACTCTAATGGTTTTTCCTCCTGTAATAGATTACCATCTCCTAGTACTGATAAGCCCTGCATAATTGATCGTTGGCCGTTAAGGACAAATTGTCCTGTAGCTTTATATAAATTAACGGTGTCTAATGAATTAGAGTATCCACTAGGAATAAATGGGGGTACAAGCGGATTTACCCAATTTGAGAAGTTTGCCACCTGATTTCTATACTGTAAAGAATCCGAGCGTCGTGGTACAATTATTAAACGCTCAATTGGATTATGCGTCTGTAATTCAACAAATTGGCGGCTTGATATTTCAGGAAATTGATATGTTGTAACTTGTCTTACTAAGTACTGTAGGGGTTGATTTGAAAATTCTGCTCTTTCTTCATCGGTTAAATAAACATAAGTCATCTGAATTCTTGGATTTAATGGCCAAGTATTAAGTAAGGGGTTTGGTGTGCCAATATCTGTTAGGAAATTGTTAATTGTTACATCAGAAATACTAGCTACAGATGTGTAATATACATTTTGAGGCTGTAAAGAAATAGGCGACGGATTATATTGATATCCTGGTGCTACCTGATTTCCATTAATATCTAGAACCCTATATAGTTGATTAATTGGTCTTAATGTAATTTGGACTTCACACTCCTGATATTGAAGTGATACTAATGGTAGCGATTCAAATGTTGAATCAGCAAACCAAAATGGAAGTGGAACTTGTAGAGTTCTTCCAGAAATAGAGGGCCTATTTACATTCGGCGGAGTAGTAGTTGATCCATTTGGACCATTATTATTATAAACTAAGGGATATTCTACTCTCTGTGATCCTCCAGCGTATAATCCCGCAGCTGGATCATATATATCTGGAATATTTCCAACTAGGCGAGACCATTTCTGAAAAGCCCGCGTATCTAAATCACACTGTGCCTTTGTAATCATATATGAACCGTCAAAACCTTGAATTTTTTGGCCGGCTATATAAAACCCAATTTCCTGAATAATATGACAACCAACATATTGCGCCCACGCGAAATTATATTGCGATGTTCTTGTTCCATATGATAGAGGATAAGGTAACTGGATATATTTACAGTAAATATCAGGTAAATCAAATAAGAAATACATATCGCGTACCAAATCTGCTACGCGCTGGATCTTAAGACGAATTTGAATTGGCTGATCGTACGATAATTCCTGCGGCCCATCCATTGAAAATGTTACAGATTCCTCCGCAAAATGACTATATTTCTTATATGTTTTATAGAAGTAAGTAAATGCGGGATTACCACTTAAAAGTACATTCTGTGCTCCGTAGGCGACTAATGAGTATAGACCTCCACCTGGCATAGCTAGTTTTGTATCATTTAATATATGAAGCTTTAGATTCACATATTAAATTAATAACTATTTTAAAGTTTTATTTTAGAGTTTATTTTAAGATTATATCAATTAATATCCCTGAGACCACCAAGTATCATTTAGATAAGGAGGTATATTTCCAGTTGCTACTGCGGAGTCTAGTTTGCTCGACGGACCTTCATTCATTATTCGTTGAATTTCAGCATAGCATAGCGCATAACTAAAGTAATTTAGACGACTAAGCTGGCCTTTCATTGCACCAAATACATCAAATCCGTTTTCATCAACCGATGCCGCCCCCGTTGATCTTTTCATTGTTATTCTACGCTGGTTGAAACATTGTATATCTTGATAGTTCTGATATGGCGCAAATCCTTCAAATGGCATTTTCTTTGCCAGATTGCCATTAATGTAAATCTCAAGAGAATTTTCACTAACTACAAGTGCTACATGTACCCACTTTCCAATAGGAATATTTTCAACCTCAATAAAATTATTCCATGTTTTGTAAGAATTCATATACACACGTAACGTATTTGTATCAGAACGCATATAAACACCGGGTGCTAATAGAGGGAATTGAGAAGAGTATCCTTTATGGAAAATATGGCTGAGACCATATTCTTGTCTAAACGCAGAAGGATTTACATTTAAGTAAAATGTATAGCTAAATTCAATACCACTTCTTTCATTATCTGAGGGGCTAACATATTTACTTCCTCTAGTATTGGGGTTTTGCGGAATTGTAATAGACTTATCATCTATATTATATGTATTTGGTAACAATACAGTTCTATTAATTGACAGACGATTAAAGTACTTATAAACTACCTCAATAAACAATAATACTATGTATAATATCGCAAGAAGTGTTACAGTAAACATTAGTTGTGACATAATACCGGGCATTTCGCCAGAATTCGTTGGTGTTGCCTGATTAAATATACCCATCTAATTCCTCTTATTATATTGTATTATTTATTTGGACTAATATAATTGGACCATTACTTCGTTTGTGTAACGGCTATATTAACACCAGGTGCAAAGAATGAAGAGAACCATTCTCCTACAGATGTAATTGGTTCTGGCCCAGCCATGTATATTTTATAAACTTGTTCTGGATTTAGTGCGACATCATACATTATCGTTCTTGAAATCTGGCCGCCAAATCCACCGTATCCTAACAATTTTGCGGAATAGCCACCCGCATCGACTTTATAAAAAGTCGGTAATACACATGAACGAGCTAATTTTCCATCATAGTACACATCAACCGTTTTTCCATTAACTGCTACCGTGATACACACCCATCTCTGTAGATCAATTTCAGGTAAATCGCATATCGGCGAACCATCTAGTAAACCAGATTCAGTTTGTAGTGTATTAAATGTCGATTCACGTGTATTTTTTTCCAAAGATTCAGTTGCTTGTGATAATGCCCCTCCAAATCCGGATCCGGACGATTGTGTATTTCCCATAACATTTGTATTGCCAACACCATTCTCTTTAGTTTGTAGCCGAACACTTAATGATGGTTTATAGCTGCCCAGATAGATACGAATAATATCAAAATTATTCCCTTCAATGCTTAGAATTGATTTATTATTTCCTCTATGATAATTCCAATCATTTATATAAATCCACGTTGAAACTGTAAATTCACCGCCTTCATATATTGCCGGTAATTTATCAGATCCAATTATAATTGGAGTTACAGGATTAGCAGTCTGATTTTTTGATACAAGCATATAACTATTACCCATAGTAGAGGCAAATAGGTACTGGTATAAATAATACAAACCTACGAATCCAGCAATAGTTAGTAATAGAGAAACAATTCGCCTCATAGGAGATAAACTAGTAATAGCATCCATTATCCTGTAAAATACAAGGATAATCTATTATCCTAAAATTAGTTAAGCATATGGCGTCTTCCATTGTAATAAATTATTAGACGGTGGTTTTGTAATAGAGTCGCATGGTAAACCGGGGGGGCACCGCCCAAATAAGTTTAATCCAGGAAGACTAATACTAACTGAATCAGCTTCTAACACCATATTATTTGTATTAACATGTACTAATCTTTCACGCTCAACTTGTGAGGGTGTTAAACGTTTATCATTTACAATTACATGAATTACTGAACCATTTAATCCAGTATTTCCAATAGATAATGAACTGCTAATAACGACCGGGTAATACTGAAGTATTTGTGATGCTACAATCTCATTATTGTAGATTATATCAAATCTGCGACCATCTCTTAAAATGGCAATAAACATCCATTTCTGTTTTGGAATTGGCGGTAATTCAATGACTTCTTGATTCAAGCTGGCACCATTACTTGTTTTAACTCGGAGGCGAGCTGATATTTTATTTGTTCCACTAGGAGCGGGGGCAATCTCTAAATACCAATTATTGTCAATTTCCATTATAGATTTAAAATCATTTGTTGCTTTTGTAGTTTTATCACCATCTATTAAATAGAAAAATCCCATTACAGATGAGCCTGATGTGGCTAGTAGCTTAGTTTGTGTTATATCAGACATTAATATAACTTTTTTAGCATTTAGAGGGGTCATTTTATCCAAAACTTCATTATTATTGGATCCTGGATATATAACATATACAACTATATACACTGTAATTAATAATAAAACTATACCAAATATAATTAAAGATATTGGTGGCATCCTATATAATTATATTATTATATGATTATGTAGAATTTTAGAATTTTAGATTTACATCGGAAATACAATCTTTAATCAGAGGTCTAAACTAGTAATTTTGATAATCTATCAGAAGCAGTATCAATTGTATTCTCAACTGCCGAATTTACACAATTTGTTGACGCAGCCATTGGTCCAGCACCAAAATCCTTGGGTGAACTTAATGTAGGGGTTGCCTCACGAACTTCACTTACTGTAAGTATGCGCGTCCATATTTTAAGATTATGTACTTTAATGGCGTTTGATTCAATTCCTGTTGTTGCAGTAATATCACCTTTTACATCTTTTGGTGATGCTAAAAATTTGCGTGTTTTTAATAATTTACCATTTATATATACTTCCAATGCCTGTTCCATAACCACCATAGTTAATCTAAATGGTTGCTGTATTGGAACATTTGGAACAATTATATTCTCCATATTATTATTCTTATTCAAGACTGAAACAATTAGATCATTAGTATCGGGAAGTAATGCCGCTACAAGATTATAATTTGTAAGTAGTCCTAATAGTGTATTATCAGATGGTGTGTCCTTTTTAACCGCACCTCTACTAAAGAAAATGCGTGGACTAGTAGAGAACTGTAGGGGATTTTCAACAAATACATCTAGATTAATAGTATAACCATATATTTGATTAGCAATTGGTAAGTTTGTATTTAAGATTGGACCCGTCGTAGTTTTAGTCCAAAATAATTTGCCATCATCATAACCTGGTACTGATATTATACCGGGACCGCCAGGGGTAAATTTAAATATGGGTGTAATAAAGAAATGAACGAAAAGTAATATTACTAATATTACAATAATTATTGATAAGCCATATGCTATAATTCGTCCTATATTACTTTTAAATACAGTTATATTTGTAGGCATACTTCCCGTAGATGCCTTAACTTTTTGTGTATTAATCTGATTAAGTAGATACTGACTAATGTTTGTTTCACGACTCATCTCTTTATCCTATCTCTATTTATTTTTTAGGTTATTACTGGCTTAATTAATTATATTACTTATAACTTATTCAAAAAATATACAACTCCTCCTACACTTGTAAATATAGCGGCACCCGTCATAAAACCTTTTACAAATGATCGATAATCTACTTCTTTCATATCCTCTTTTGTCCAAACTGGAGAACGGTCTCGACGTCCAATTCGTTCATAGTAAATAATTACTTCCTCTTCAGTCCATTCAGGTTTTCCTAACATTTTATTTACTGAATTATGAATATCAATCGTCCATTTTAATATATCTTTTCTTGAATCTAAAAATGGAGTTAACGGATTATTGGCTAAATGCTCCTTATAATGCTGTTTACAAATAGCACATGGTAATAAGAATGCGAGAGATTCGTAGAACTCTTTAACACACTTCTTATCAGTATATGTTGGATTTTTAGGATATCCTAATGCTATTATATGAATTGTATGCCAGAAAAATGGCCCCCATACACTTGGTGGAAATTGCATCCTAATTATGATGTGTTTATTATCATTATTCTTAGACCCACTGCCAAAAGTATATAATTACTTTATTACTATGTTATTTCGGTCTAAAGACTGATAAATATTACATTGTAAGTAAATATAATCCAAAATGGATAGTGTTAATAACCGTACTCAACATTGTACTAATTGTGGTTTAGCGGGCCACGTTTTCCGTAATTGCTTATCGCCTGTTACAAGTTATGGAATTATCGCAGTTCGATATATGAATAATAATGTATCTAATTCCTTATTTTCAAAAGCTACAACAATTAGTAATGGAAGCGATTCTATTCAATTTCTTTTAATACAGCGCAAGGATTCGCTTTCTTTTGTGGAATTTATTCGTGGTAAATACAATCCTCAAGATGAGGAATATTTAGGACGTTTAATACGAGGAATGACTGTGAAAGAGCATGAAAATATTTTAGCACAGACATTTGATGAACTATGGCAAAATGTTTGGGGTGAATCTTCACACATCAAATCTCATAAAAATGATTATGAAATTTCAAGCAAGAAGTATATTTTAATTAAAGATAGGGTTAGAGAACTTATTGAAAGTAACCCTACACATTGGTTAGAACCAGAATGGGGATTTCCAAAGGGTCGCCGCAATCCACATGAGACTGACATAAATTGTGCTAGTCGTGAATTTCAAGAAGAAACGGGTCTTCGTCGCCAAGACTTTACTATTATTCAAAATACATATCCCATTTCTGAGACATTTTTTGGCTCAAATCAAGTACATTATTGTCATAAATACTATATTGCGCTATGTAATAAATCTACTGAAGTTGAAATGAATATTAACAATCCTCACATGGCACGTGAAATTGGTGGTATACAATGGTGTTCACTTGATGAAGCCATTTCAAAGATTCGTCCGGATAATGTAGAAAAACGAGAAATCTTACTAAAAGCTGGAAAAATTATGCGCAATTTTCATCCAGTTCATACAAATGATTTACCACGCTCAATTTACCGCATAGCGCAAAGATCATAATCTATATTTAGTGACCTCTAGCATATCTAAGGCATAAAGCGTTTATACAATAAAATGAAATATTATTCTATAAATAGCTATGTCATCTGGTTCTATTAATTTACCAAATGTGAATATATTTAATCAAGAGGATAATACTAAATCACCTGAGATTGTATCTAATTTACCAGTGGAACCTTCTAAACCAGCATCTATAGTCCCACCTAATTCCTCTGTAAAATCAACTCTGAACTCAGAAACGGTAACCCCTCCTAATTCTTCTGTAAACTCAAATCAGAATCAGAACTCAGAGGTAGAAGAAGAAGCAAAGGAAGAAGAGGTAGAAGAAGCAAAGGAAGAAGCAAAGGAAGAAGCAAAGGAAGAAGAGGTAGAAGAAGCAAAGGAAGAAGAAGAAGTAGAATCAGTAACATCAAATATAGTAACTACTTTTGAAGGAGTAACTGATCCTGAACTTATTGATCTATGGGACACAACTGCTAATTTTGAAGAACGCGATAAAATCTTAATAGAACTTCAAAGAAGAAAATTATTCCCGTCAAGTGCATTAAGTAAGTGGGAGTATGAAACAGGTGCTTATCCTGATATAAGAGACCCAGAATTCCTACAAAAATTACTTGCTAAAAGAGAATTCGCAGAGAGTCTACAAACTACATGGAAACCTCGTACAGATCCCTGCGAAGATGACTCCACTTTTGAAGTTACTCCCGTTCAACGCTTCGTTAGTAACTTTATGTCACCTAAAACACCATATATGTCAGCCCTCTTATTTCACGGGGTTGGTGTCGGTAAAACATGCGCTGGAGTCCAAATTATTGAAGCATGGCTTGAAGTGTATCCTCGCAATGAAGTATTTCTTGTAGCTCCACCAACTATTCAACAAGGCTTCTTTAGAACTATTTTTGATAAAACGAAAGTAATTATCGGTGAAGGTAATGAACCAAATAGCGCCTCTCAATGTACTGGTACAACATATATGAAATTAACAAATACACTTTATGAAAGAGATATTAATAAAATAGAAAAAGCCGTTAATAAGGCTATTCGCAGACGCTATAAGGTATTTGGTTACATTTCATTTGCTAATTTTATTCGTGATACACTTAAAGGTATTCCTGTTGAAGCATCTGATGAATTAAAAGCCCAATTGAAAAAAGATAAGATTCGCAAAAAGTTTAGTGGGAAATTACTTCTTATTGATGAGGCTCATAATCTTCGTGATATTGTTGAAGAGGATGAAGTTGTAAGCGGTAAATCTGACGAAAGTGATTCAGCAGGTGGAAAAATTCTAACACCCTATTTACGTGACGTTCTTATGTATTCAGAGGGTATGAAATATTGTATGCTTACTGCCACACCTATGTATAATAGCTATAAGGAAATTATTTTTATGCTTAATATGTTACTTATGAATGATAAACAGGCCACAATTACTGAAGCTGATATTTTTAATAGAGAAGGAACTATTACTGAGAGAGGTAACAAAATGCTTTCATATATTTCTCAGAGATATGTGAGTTTCATGCGCGGTGAAAATCCCATATCATTCCCTGTTCGGCTTTTCCCTACAGCTGTTCCAGTTCTTTCTACCTATCCCGCTTTAAATCCCCGCGGTGTTGTTATTCCAGATGCTGAAAAAGTCTTTTATAAACACTTACCTATTGTACCAATTATGCTTGAAGGAGATACACTTAATGCATCTTTGGCGTTTATGAATGCGCTACCTGCTGGAGGTAGTGGTCTAAGTACAGTCGCACTAGATAAACTTATTCACGCTGGAAATTTTATTGTACCAGCCACCGATGAAACAGCAGGTGATACAGTGGACGCTTTTAGAGCAAGAACCGATATTAATGGACTTGGTACTATATTCTCTAAGGAAAGTTCTGCTGGTGAAGTTCGTTATAGAGCCAAACAAGAGGGCGGGGCCAAGTGGCTTGGTCTAGGAGAACTTCATAAATATAGCCCAAAGTTTGAGTTTTTAATTAATAGAGTAAAAAATGCTGAAGGGTGTATTTTTGTCTATACACGCTTTGTAAGTGGTGGTGCCCTACCTTTAGCACTTGCTCTTGAAGCTAATGGTTACTCTCCATATGGCAGAAAATCGGGTCTTCTTGCTAATGGCCCTCAAACACTTGGTGGTAAACAATGCGCACTTTGTCCAAAAAGGGAAAAGGAACATGGTAATGCAGCGCATGATTTTACTCCCGCATATTATGGACTTTTAACTGGTGATGTTAGTTTATCTCCTCGCAATGAACAAACTATTCGCGCACAAAGAGATTTTAATAATGCGGAAGGAACTAATATTAAAATAATGATAGGCTCTCAAATTGCCTCAGAAGGTGTTGATTTGCGATTTGTTCGTGAAACATATATTATTGACTCTTGGTTTCACTTGAATAAAACGGAGCAAATTCTAGGTCGCGCCATTCGTTACTTATCTCATTGTGCGCTTCCAAAAGAAAAACGAAATAATACCGTTTATTTATTAGCAGCACAGTTACCAGAAGAAGAGGGGGAAGGACGTGAAACGTCAAACCTAGAAGGTTTGCCTTTAAAGTCCATTAGTGGACGTGAAACCGCCGATTTATACAGCTACAGAATTGGATTCAAAAAAGCCGTTTTAGTTGGAAAAGTTACCAGAACAATGAAAGTTGCGGCAATTGATTGTAATCTTAATAATCAGGCTATTATTATTAAGGGACAGCAACCTGTTACTGAAATTGACGCACAAGGCACTGTTCGCAAAGATGTTGACATTAATGATATGCCTTTTACCGCAGTATGTGACTGGATTGAAACATGTAATTATGAATGTAAACCTAAAATAGATGTCGCATCTCTATCAATTGATGACTCAACATATGATGAATTTGCCGCAAGATGGCGCGTAAATAGATTAAAAGAACGTATTAATACTTTATTTAAAGAACAACCTTACTATCAATCTGAGGATTTATGGAATATGTTTGCGGATATACCACGTATTGCAGTAGTTGACTTATTAACAGAAATAATAGATAATAAGAATTTTCAAGTTTCACATAATAATCTAACTGGATACATAAGATATTGTAACGGATACTACATCTTTCAACCAAATGTGTATTTAGATTTAACAATTCCACTGGCAATTCGAGTGGCCAAGTTTCCAATTAAAAGGGATCTATTTGCACCACTAGAATATGAAGAACCTGAAGTAGTGGAGGAAGAGCAAGAGATAGTAAATACTACTAAATCGATTGAAGATATTTGGTCTGCCATTATGGATTGGTGTCAAAGATTGTCAATGAACGCTAAATATATTAAGCCACCTAGCGAAATTGAACAAAGAATACTAGATGTTTCACACGATGATATGGAATTAATAGAGAAATATCGACAAATTTTGGAGATGATTGAATGGTTTCATACATCTTTCCAAAAATCATCGTCTAAAAATCCAGAAGCATTTAGAAAAGCATTATTGTTCTTTTTTTGGGATGAATGGCTAACATTCCAGGAGCAAACCTTTCTAGTTTATTCTACTGGGCTAAACGTTCTAGAATGTATACGAGAAAATCAGTATTTATTGGGTAAGATTTTAGTTAATAGATTTATTGATCCTAAAAGGAATGAAATACAGTTTATATGTGAAGGCGGCCAAACCTGTCTAAAATCAGTTGTTGATGAAATTAAACGCGATTCATCCGAACCATTACGTACATTCACTGTAAATAATAAAACAACTGGTGGACCATATGGGTTTGTAGTTCCTAAAAATGGTGACGTTGTCTTTAAAACAGCAGATCCACCCTATGAAGGTAGTAAAGTTAATAGAGGAAAGGAATGTGGTAATGTTAGTACAATGACAGGGCATATCTCAAATCTTGTAGAAATAGGTGATATACTTAAAGCTGCAGGAAAATCCGATTTTGATTTAAATCGTGGAATTATACTTGGAACAAGAAAGATTAAGAATTCGACGCGGGCCTGTACATTAATAAATTTGTTAATACGATATTTAGATGCAGATATGATAAATGGTAAGAGATGGTTCTTCCGACCAGTTCAGACATATTATACCGGTCATAAAGGAACATTTAGAGCTGTAGATAAATAATTTTTATAATTAAAAAATAAAAAAGGCTGAGAGATAAAATTTGAGACATGTAAAAGGATATTAATAAAGATAAGAATGGAGTCTACCGCTTTCTTTGAAAAGAAAATCAATCTTAGTCCAGGCGAATTCAATGAAGTGAAACATGAATCTATTGACTCCCTTCTAGAGAAAAAGGCTAAACAACTTATTGAAAATAAGTGTTCGGAACAAGGTTTTGTTGTACCCGGTACTATAAAACTTATATCACGATCTATGGGATATTTTGAAGCAGCCAGATTTACAGGCGATGCAAATTATTATCTTAAACTTGAAGGAAAAGTAATTTATCCAGCTGATGGTGTAAGAGTTGTTTGCGAGGTTATTCGTAAAAACAAAATGGGCCTATACGCAGACTATAATAATGCAATTCGTATTCAAGTACCTCGTGATCTTCATATTGGTAGTGAAGAATATGAAGAAGTTGATGTTGGGGATACCATTGAAGTTGAACTTAAACGCTCTAAATTTCAAATTAATGATCCCTATATCTTAGCAAGTGCTATCTTTATTACTAAGAAATCTAGTAACAAGGCATCTGCTTCAGAAGCATTAGAAGAGAGTAAAGAGGGAGAGGAAGTATCTGAAGTTGAAGCAGTGACAGAGGTAGAGGAAGCAGAAGCAGAAGCAGAAGCAGAGGCAGAGGAAGAGGAAGCAGAGGAAGCAGAAGAGGAAGAAGCATAGAATGAAAAGACAAAATAACTGCGCTTGTTAATATTTTCTGAACATCTATACGGAATTAGGAATGCCATATAGCTATGAAGAACGTAAAAATGTATTCGAACATATAAAAGTTTTAGTAAATTCAGAACAAGAGGAGATATTTAGAATTATTCGAAAAACAAAAGAAAATTATACGGAAAACTCAAACGGTATTTTTTTTGATTTATCCACAATTTCTGAACCTGCCTTTGTTCAAATTAACGAATATCTTAATTTCTGTCTAAAAACACGTCAAGAAGATATACTACGCCTAAATGAATTAGAAACTATTCGTATCCAAAACGCAAACTATACAGATGACAATCTTAACTAACAAAATTTGATTGACTTAAAGCTATTATTATTACTATTATTAGTACTATTATTAATACTAATAATATATAATACAATGAGGGCACCTGTTAAACAATATCAAAATGTGAGTATTAAAGAACTACTATCTTATTCCAGTAATAATCCCAATAGAAACCGCACTCTAGATTCTATTGAGATTGTATCAGATAAATCCTCTCAAGAAACATCTCTTGATAAGTTTGGGTTAAAAGGTTATAGCGCATTCAATCTAAATCCATCTGGTATTATGAGTCTATTCGCTTGTATTCAAGATCCTGGTAGTTATTCACTATCTAATAAGGGTGCACGTCTACAACTTATTATTGATCTTACTACTAAACTCCAAGAACAGACCGATACTCTTAAAAATACAGCACTTGGAAGAAAACGTCGAAAGATTCACGATCTTATTGGCGCGTCATATAATGGCTCCGCTTTTGAAGAGAAAGATTATCTAGAACTCTTCTCTGGTATTTCCTTAATGCGCGATATTCACTTTGTACTTATGAAGTCAATAGTTCAAGATAATATTGAAAATGGAGAAAAACAATATGATAGTTCTCTAAAGGGAGAAGTAGTATTCTCATCCGATCCTTCTACTTGGAAACAAGAGAATCCGATCTGGGTAGCAGATTATAGGGGCCATTGGGTAGCTGTTCCCTCCGAACAAGCAGCACAAGATATTCATCAAATTCTTGTTAATTGGCTCTCAACTATTGAACAAACAGGTTGGGTTATTCAATGGCCTGAGGCAGATGGTACAAAAACGGAAATTGTCGAACAACTATCAGTATTACCAACATGGCAAATAACTGATAAGAAATTGGTAAAAGAAGTATTAGCCGTTCGTCTTGGGCGAGCCAACTGTATTAAACTATTTACTAAATGGTTACAAGAGTAACAGATTTACAGAACATAAAATTTAGTCGTTAATTATATTATTTTTCATAAAATTGATAGGTAATATAATATCTTATAATATAGACTAAAAGCTTAAGGTACTTTTATAAATATATTGTAGATTAAGAATGGATCTGACTTCAGACCAATTTAAACTTGCTACTAAATTTGTCCAAGATTGGTTTAAAGATAAGAAGCTTGAATTAGAAACTACCTTCGGCGCGGGAGGTGTTATTGATTCAACTACTTTCCTTCAAATCGCACAACGTCTTCGTAATAAAGGCTTTGAAGTGATTCCTCAAGATGATAGGCTGAGTATTATTACTCCAAATCATATACGTCTATCACTTCTAGGCCTTGGCGTTCTACAACAATATTGTAAAGATGATACTCTTGAGGGAAAACCCTTTAGCGCGATGTTCAAAGATCGTGCGTTTCCCGATAGTAATCTCGATCTTAAAGAATACGATATTCGTTTCAAGATTCGCCGTGAAGAAGAACTCAGCAATGATGACCCGCGAGTTGCCGCCCTCCTTACAAATTGGGATAAACAAAAGAAGGCCTTCCGACTCATTCGTCGATGGACCTTCCGAGGCAAAGGCATCCGCATTGATATGTCTATGGTTAGACAAACCCCCAATATTCCAGGCAGGGGTGAATTTCAATGGTCTACTGCGTTTCAACAGAATAATGTATTCAAAGAAGTACCTCGCTACGAAGTCGAAGTGGAATTACTTCATGATACTGAATATACCGATAGCGCAGATAAAGCACTAAAGGCACTTATTGGTGGTGTTGGTGAAGTACAACGAGCCATTCAAAAGAATACACTGCTTATCCGCAATTCTGTTATTAATGCAGTTCGCAACGAATATCAAATTATGACCGGTTCAGAGAAATTCCGCGGTGTTAATCCTGTTACACTTAAAACACGTAATATAACTGAGGAAATAGACCCTGATATTGTTAATATTCGCAGTGGATACAATGTTACCGATAAAGCTGATGGTTTGAGGGCCATGGGTTTCGTTGATAAAAGTGGCGAATTCTTCCTTATTGATATGAGTCTTAATGTATATCGCACGGGTCTACGAAATAAGAAATGTGCTGAAAGCCTCGTCGATGGCGAATGGGTTACTATCTCAAAAGATGGAAATTCTATTAACCACTATCTTATCTTTGATATCTATTACGCTAAGGATAAGAAAAATGTGTCAACTCTACCTTTTGTAGCCTACAAGGATGATATTATTAATACAGAGGCTGAGACACGTCATAATGCGGTAAGAAAATGGTATGAAGATTGGCGTGACAATACTGAAACTATTGCGAAAGGGTTGACTGAGGCTACCCGTCTTATTGTAAGTCTTAAACGTTTCCAATTTGCCACCGCTAATAATACTACAATCTTTAGAGCATGTGCGGCCATTCTTGATACTGCCAGAATATATAATACAGATGGTCTAATTATTACTACTAATTCTGATCCAATTCCTGACCGTCCAGGTGTACGCTGGGTTAAACAATTTAAATGGAAACCTTCCAAAGATAATACTGTTGATTTCCTTATCAACTTTGAACGCGATCCTAATATTCCCACAATTGACAAGATTACAACTACTATACATCCAAGTAGCGATAATACAATTCAATACAAAACAATGCGTTTATATGTTGGCAGTGATAAAGATCAGGCCTTTGATAATCCACGTCTAACTATTCTTCTTCAGCAACCTATCCCCACTGAAAAGACCACAAATAGATATAAACCTGCCCTATTTAATCCTATGGATTTTCCTGATACAATGGCAAATACCTGTAATGTATCTATTGAAACTGATCCAGAGACGGGCGAAGAGTATGTTAGTACTGAAGACTCAAAGGAACCCATTCAGGATCGCAGTATTGTTGAAATGCGATATGATCCTAGCCGTGATTCTGGATGGCGATGGATTCCTACACGTATTCGCCATGATAAAACGGAGCGCCTTATCAAAGCCTCCCTTAAAAAGGGCCCAATTAAATATTCGGGTATGATGAATGATGAAGGTGTGGCAAATGATGTATGGGACTCTATTCATAATCCAATTACTGAATCTATGATTCGTAGTGGCAACGATCAACCAAGCGAGGAAGAATCCAAAGTACTTCTTAAAATACATGACACTGATGTCGGCAAAAAATACTATGAACGCAAGGCTCCTAAAGAGGATCTCGGCCTCGTTCAAGGTATGCTTGACTTTCACAATAAATATATTAAAAATGAGCTCCTTCTAAAACGCGCACTACGTGGTGGTAATAAACATATTCTTGATTTAGCATGTGGTAAGGGTGGCGATCTTTACAAATGGCTGTTTAATCGGGCGCGCTATGTAGTAGGTATTGATACAGCTGGTGAAAATATTACCAATCCTAATGATGGAGCCTATAAACGCTATATTGAGTCTATTGTTGAGTTTGGATATGACCGTGTCCCAAAGATGGTATTTGTAATTGGTAATAGCTCAAAAGATATTGTGAATGGCGAGGCTGGGGCAACACCTGAAGAACGCGACATTCTTAGATCTATATTTGGTAAATATGAGCCAGAAGGCTCTATTCCAAAATATGTACAAAGTGTTATGGCTGGTTCATACCGTGCTGGGGCAGATGTCGCTGCATGTATGTTTGCCCTTCACTATTTCTTTGAAAATCAGGCAACTCTTGATGGGTTCATTAAAAATCTCTCAGAAACCGTTAAAATTGGCGGCCTATTTATTGGATGCTGTTTTGATGGTGATAAAGTATTCAATTTACTACGTGGTATTGAAAAAGGGCGCGCCAAATCTGGAACAATTGGTGATACGCCTGTATGGACCATTACTAAAGACTATGACCGTGAAGAATTATTACCCGATGATGAATCAATTGGTCTAGCCATTGATGTGGAATTTATTAGTATTGGTACTACTCATAAGGAGTATCTTGTACCGTTTGAGCTACTTAAGAAGAAACTCAGGGCTATTGGGTTTGAATTATTGGAGAAAAAGGATCTTGAGGAATTTGGACTTAATGCTAGTACAAATACGTTTAATGTGAGTTACGAGATGACACAGGTGGATAATTCTAGAGGGGGTAAGAAGGGTAAAAAGACTTATAGTATGCCAGATGCTGTAAAAGAGTTCTCTTTCCTTAATCGCTGGTTTATATTTAAGAGAATGGGTGAAATTGGTGTAAGTGAAATACCTAAGATTGATTTGGCAACTGAGGCTGTTGAAGAGGTTATTACAGAAGAGCCTAAGGGTGCTGAGGAATCAAAGGAATCAAAGGAATTAGAAGAAAAGGAAGAAGCTAAGGAAGAAGCAGAAGAGGAAGTTGCATTAGAAACTGGTGCTAAACTACCACCTCGTGACAAGAAGTTTAGTGAAGTTGAAGTATTCCGTTTTGGCATTGATGCTCGCCAGGCAGATATTCTCGGTATTAAGGATGCGGCTGGTAAGAAGGATGTAAATGTTGGTCGTTGGCTTGGATTAGCTGCACCATTCCCTCAATTAGATCCTGATGATCCTTCAATTAAATATCCCTCTATCGACCATTATCTGGCCGCGATGAAACTTAAACTGGCATCTAATAAACCAGAACTTGCTAAAACACTAATGAGTACAGTAGGTAAGATTCATCAGGACTTTGCACTTAAACGCCGTGTTGAATCAGTTAAACCAGAGTCTGCGCGTGATTTTGAATTACTAGCGGAAGAGGCTGCTGATGTACGCAAGAAAATGACAAAGACGGAACTCAATAAATTTAGGGTTGTATTTGATGAAGATAAATGGATTCCTATAAAGGACAGAGTCCTTATGGACGCCCTTAAATATCGTTGGGAACATGATAAACGCTTTAGAGAAACTGTTGAGGCCGCTCGTAATGCTGGCAAATACTTACTTTACAGTACTAAGATTGCGGCAGTGGCAACTGAACTTGGTGGTACTCGCGATATTAGTTCTAGTAAAATATCAGGAGAAAATAAAGTTGGTCGCTTTATTATGGAACTAGCAGGATTTAAGTTTTAGATATTTAATCTCTTAAAAATAGTATATTTTTATTAAAACATATAAAATAAATATTTTTATATATTTTAATAAAATTGATTTGTGTATCTATTATAAGTTAACATACATAAAATGCCTTTCCAACCCTGGCAACAACTATCTCGACTAAACGCCCATCCGCGCGATCAACATATCGCATTTGATGAGCCTACTCATAAGTACTATGTAAATGGTACATGTGAAGGTAATATCTCCTGTACTGGATTTATTCACGAATTCTTCGGCCACTTTGATGGCAAAGCAATTCTTAATAAAATGCGTAAAGACCCCGTTAAATGGGCGCAAAGTAAATATTATGGTAAAACAAATGAGGAGATTATGAAAGAGTGGTCTGATAATGGTAAGACTGCGTCTGAGGCTGGAACAGCTATGCACTTGGCAATCGAACAATTTCTACATAGTGCACCAGAACAGATTAAACCTGAAATACAAGAAACGCCTGAATGGCGGTACTTTATGAAGTTCTGGAAAGACTGTGGTCCTGACTTGGAACCCTATCGTAGTGAATGGGAAGTATTCACTGATAGCTTAGTACCTATTGAAGGTGAGCGCAAAATTAAACTATGTGGTTCCATTGATATGGTTTTCCGTCGCAGATCTGATGGTAAATTCGTAATTTATGACTGGAAACGCTCCAAAGAAATTAAAACCGAAAATAAATTCGGTTCTGGGTTATCTCCCTTGGAGCACTTACCTGATACAAATTACTGGCACTATACACTTCAACTTAATGTATATAAATGGATACTTGAAAAATACTATGGACTCGAGGTCGCAGATTTATATCTTGTCATTCTACATCCTGATAATAGTTCTTATCGCAGAATGCGCCTGAATATTCTGGAAGAGGAAGTTGAAGATATGATTGAATGTCGGCGCCGTGCTGTAGCAGCCGGTTGTAAAACCGCGGTTATTCTACCAACACCAGTGGAGGCTGAACTAACAGCTGAAGAAAAAGGAAAACCCTTAGCAGAGTTTTCATTTAAGCTAACAAACAAATAAATGTTTGTTTAGCTGCCGGCTAAACAATATTATAACTGGTAGTTATAATATTGTTTGGTCTAAATTCTAGAATATTATATTATTAAATTACTATATATTTTTATTGAGGGGCGACACGCGGTTTACGACGTGAACGATTTCTGGATTTATTTTCTGATGGGACAATTGCTATAGGTGTTAACTCAACTAGTGGAGCCTGGACGGCTGTTGCCACGAGGGGGCGGCGTCTAGGCTTTGCCATAATAGGATTTTGTCCTATAATAAGTGGCACCTTTTGCTCTTCCTCCAATGGCTGTGCTACAGGTCTTTTTCTTAAACGTACAATAGGAGCTTCTTTAAACACTTCTTGTAGAGTTTCAGGCAATGATGCGATCTTTACTGTCGGTTCGCCTTCTTCTTGGATTAGTATACCAACTTGATCGGGTAGGAATATAATAATTGTCACTGAATCAAAAGGTCCGCCAACAGCCGGTTTTATAAATTGTATTGCATCTTCGTCTGAATTGACACCACTTAAATCAATCATACCAATCGGCTTAGATGTAGCTTGGACGTATCTAATAAGATTCTCCTTCTTAAGACGCTGCTCTGCATTATTTAATCCCAATTGTTGTAGTGTGATTCCTAGAATTCCACTTAAAGGTACCAATGGTTGTGATTTATCTGGAACATCTGGTATACTTAGGCGAAGTGTGGTATCTTCTCCCAGTATTACTTGTAATTCTGAAGGCATATCTCCCTTTGGGGGCTCTTCGTCAATCTGTATATTTGGCTCACGTCCCATTTCTTCATAATACTTAGGCTCTTCTGGAATTTGTCTGGCCCAATCTAATCTTAATAGATTTGTCCAGGTAGGTGATGATTCTGGAATAATATATTGATCGCCCTGTCTAATTGGCTGAACGATGGCAGATACTTTAGAGATTTCTCCTCGCTTCATTAGTTGTCTTCTACGATTTGGAAAACGAACTAGTTCATCGATTACACGCTTTACAAATAGTTCGGCGGTTGATACATCTCTCTCTCCCTGTTTCTCTCCTAATTGTGTTGTCGCATCTACATGTAAGAGACATTTTCCCAATCCATCATCTTTCCAATAACATGTTCCAGTACATGCTTCAGGGCTATCAATTACTCTGCAGTCTTTTCTCAAAAAAGACGCAGGTGCCTCCCATTTCTCCTCATCTGGATAAAACCATGATAGAAGAGTCGAAGATAAGAAAATATATAGACGCTTTCTCTTTTCATATTCTGGAAAATCTGGGCTAAAGATTATTTCCTCAATTCCTTTTCTAATCTCAGACCCTGCCTTCTGACTCGTTATCCAGTTTGATACCATTAATCTAAATTGCTGATATAGTTCTTCAAACTGTACGTATGTTGATTTTCTAACTAGCTCTGAATCAAATCCACACCCCTTCTCGGTAGTAGTACTTTCAACTGTTTTTTCCCAACTATTACTATTGATTTTTGGTTTAATACCCGCAATTTGTTTATCAATAGCCCATTCAAACTGCTCAATAGTTACAGTGTCTAACCCAAGAGCTGAAAGGGAGCCTTCGCCAACTGATGAAGGGGGTGGAGAAGCAGGTATATAAATTCCATTCTGTAATTGAACTGCCACAATTTTTCCATCCGCTTTCATACGCACAATATACTTTACAATATACCCTGGATATAATGAGAATAATGGTTCAAGATTCTTTCTATAATAGTTTACTACATCCTCTACCGATGCGGCCTTAAAATCCTCCCAATCCAAATAAATACTCTTAATTGAAAATGCCGATGAAATTGAAATTACACCATCATCTACTACAGGTAATGCAACTAGTGTAGATGCACCAGGTCTTGAACGGAAAGTTATGCAACAA
>Ga0214923_10003493_pt1 | contig 19691 bp, 15 predicted proteins | sample LL1510_MetaG_FD_177993 | JGI IMG/M metagenome (GOLD analysis project Ga0214923, IMG submission 177993) | Freshwater microbial communities from Lake Lanier, Atlanta, Georgia, United States - LL-1510 | ecosystem: Environmental > Aquatic > Freshwater > Lake | place: USA: Georgia | collected...
TTTTGGAAGACTGAATGGATCAAACAACTTTCTACAACTTGGGGACAATACATCAGAACAACACTTTCACGTATTGATCTACATGATTGGATCTGGCAAACAACATTATTCAAGATAGATGTATCGTACAATTGGTACTTGAATGAGATGATTATTGTGTGCAAAGAAAAAATACAATTGCTTCAGAAGTACGTATTTGTCTTGTTAAGCAAAAGTATCAAGCATTCATCTACCAAGCATTCATTTATAAAAGATACGGTGATTTGCAACATATTGTGCCCGTATTTGTCGGATAGCCACGATACAACAATGCTTCTTCAATACTTGTCCTTTGAGTTGTTACATCCAACAATTTTAACTGATGTTATTCATCATGTGCTGTGGTCGTATTTTTGATGGACTTTTTTTAATAAAGTATTTTTTTGAACTTGAACTTAAATGTCTCTTGAAAATGAAAGGTTTTTATTAACAAATATTCTTAACGTATATTCTTAACGTATATATGTACAAATTATGCTTCAACATCTTCACAAACAACAGAAAGAGAAGCTATAGTTTGTTGTAAAGAAGAACAGGATAAACAAGTATTAATAACATGTAATGGACTCCATTTACCAACCGGAATACTCGACACGTCTATTTCTACCTCATTGCATATGTTAAAATATGATCGTAAGATATCTTGATACATCTGTAAAGAGCAATTTCCAAGCTCAAGTTTAATATCAAAACGACCTGGACGTAATAATGCAGGATTAATAAATTCTGGGTGATTTGTAGTTGCAATAATAATACGATCATTCGCACACTCTAAGCCATCTAATTTTTGTAACAAGTAACCTAAATCAATACGATCATCTTGCTTGGATTCATTAAACTCTTTCATCATCATCTCCATAATTTTCTTTTTTTCCTCACCATCTGTTGCTTTGAGCATTTCTGTCCATTTTATGTTCTTGCTCTTTTGTTCAGAAATAGGTTGTTTCACTTGTTTAGAAGTCAAAACGTCCAACAAGCAATCGAATTCGTCAAAAACATAAATCAAACGGGAATAAAATTGTTGGGTCAAGATAGCATCAAGTTGAGAACGCTTAGTAAGTTTGGTAAAATTAATCGTTAAAATATTCCGTTGAAGCATGTTGGCAATTGCACTGATTGTACCTGTTTTTCCAGTACCAGGAGGACCATAAAGCAATATACCAAGCTTGTTGTCCATTGTAATTTGTTTCGGATACATAGTACCATCTTTGAACTTTTGAACAAGTTGATAAAGCTGTTCTTTTTGGTCATAAAAAATATAATCAAAGACTTTTTGAGGGGACACTTGGCTTTTATACACGAAATTTTTAGCAAGGGATTCAGATGGTTCAATTGTACGTTCAGGTTGAAAATCATAAATTGATATTTGGTCAGTACGTTGGTCTGAATCTTGTTTGGTTTCTTCTTCTAATCGAAGCTTGAGATAGGATAATATCTTGCTTAAGACGGTAATATCTTTCGCATATATAAACTGAATTTCTTCAACATAACAATGAGAATTTGATTTATACCAAGTTAACACAGATACAGATGCAAATGCCATGTCTTGACCATCATAATAAATAGGTATATCACCATACTTTGAAGATTGTCTTGCTTTTGTTGTTGAGACACTCATGAACGTTTTTTCATCGGTATCGTGAGTAATAGAATCTTTTGTAGCAACTACTTTTTGAAGAAATGTCATGAACGGTGAATCAAGATCATATCTGTGCGCAATTTGCGCGCTTTTATACTTTTTGATTTCTTCCGAGTTGTATATGTATTGTTTCGTATGAAAATCAAGTGGATCTCTTCTTCCAAATACTAACCTATACCACCAATATACTATTTTGTTATAATATGTATGAACGGTTGTGACTACATTCCAAGCATGTTGTATAATGATTGTTGCTAACGTTGTTATAATGGCTAACACACTGGCATCAAACAGCTTGTCACCTGTATCAACATACTTTGTCAAGTACTGATTTGTTAAAGAAACGATATTTGTCAAGATAACACTCATATCTACAATTGCTACTTTGTATTTTCACTTAAGTGATAGTGAAACTGTGTGTTCAATAAAAAATTTCTAACAAAAAGTTTCAAAAAAGTTTTAAAAAAGATATGAACCAACTGAAACATCAAGAACAAAATCATATTTATATTTTTATTTATTCACGCAAATTTCAAGTTACCATCAATGAACAAAAAAAATAAAAAAATCAATAAAAAAAGTAAGATGAAAACAAATTATACTGAAATTTTATTCACATATCAAAGCACTCTTTAGCAGCAACAACAATTGTACCAACAGCTTCAAATGTAAAATTGATATATGCTGTTTCGTTCACAAACTCTCGTTTTTCATAAGGTGGATTTTCATTCATGACAACCCAGTGCATATTGTTGAATTGGGTAGGAATTTCACATGGACCAACATTGAGGCCAATTCTACTTTGAAAATAACGTTGCATACCTTGTATACTTTGTATCTCAATGTTACCACCAACAAAGGATTGCAATTGTTTGAGTGTTAATTTTGTATTTTGAACTATATGTTGTGGTTCAGAATAATCATCTTTAATCACCCAATATTCAAAGGATGGTTCTGGTTCTGGATGAGAAGGTTCTTCAATAGATTCTTGTTGTGTTTGAACTGGAACAGTATCAGCATTACGTGCCATACTACGTGTAACTCTTGCACTTGAAACTCTAGGATGTATCATTTGGTACTACCTGCAAGGTTGAAGGTTGAGACGTGAATAAAATACTTTAAAATGAAGAAGAAAATACAACTTACTTTCTGGGTGTAAAATCAAATATGATTAAAAATGTGATTTGAATCTCTTGCAGTCTTTATAGATTTTTTTATATTTTTGAAGTTGTAAATCATTCAAGAAAGACTAAAACTTGTGATCATTATAAGTTGATGTCGTGAGCCCTCAAAAGGGTAAAAGTTGTGAACCCATACAGAGGGTAAAAGATATGAACAAAAAAGGATACATCAGAGGGGTAAATCCAGCTTCTAACTTGAGAACCATAAACAATCTTTGAAATTTATTATAATTTATTAAAATTTATTCAAGACATTGAAGAAAGAAACAAGGTGTAAAACAAAACGTAAGGCAAAACAATAACAAAAGCAACAACATATAATACGTAATAAACATTTTTATCAACCTACAAGATCAGCATAAAATAGATTCATCTGAACTTTCACACTCTGAAGAATCATCATTGATCTCACCTTCTTTGAGCTTTAGTTGATGTTGTTCACTCGACAAATCTTCAAGTGCTTCTATCCATCTAAGTTCGTTGAAACTCAAAGACACTTTTAGTCCTATTTTGAAGGATGATGTTGAAGAAGAACGTACCATCATACGTCCTATTATTCGTTTACCACTTGTATTAATCATCTTTAAAATTAACCTAGCACCTGAGTTGGTTTGTAATCTTGCGTATTTGTACTCTGGTAAGGAGAACAACGCAATTTGATTGATAAATTGTTGCATCTGTTTGTGATCTCGACATACAGGTTGTAAACGAACGATTTGAAAATCCTCTTCGTTGTCAAATGTAATAGTTGTTTGAAACAATGCATTGAATTTGTAGACGATTGTATTTTGAAATGTATCTACTATCGTATGCTTAGCATAACAGATATGGCTTGTACCACTATGAACATTGACCACAATAAATAGGTTACTTTTAGGTTGATTTGAATGATTTGAACGATTGTAAGATGGTAGCTCAACGAATTGCTTCATATTGCATTTCAGTTTGTTACTACTTGCATGATGATGAATATATGTAGCATTTTGAATATATCTAGAACCTGTGTTCATTGATCTAACCATCGTGAATGAATGTTGAGTGTAAGAAGTAAAATGAACTAAAGTGCGTTTGAAATTTGTTAAAATATGATTTTGATGTTTTACTATAAATGAACTGTTTTATGTTTTTACGACAAAAGTTATGAACAAAAACGGATAAAGAAAAAAGTGCGTGAAAAAGTTAAAAATAAACATGACCTGCTTGGTGTAAAACTTGTAAACGTTGTAAATCTCCATCTTTTGCAGCCTGATCAATTTGTGTTCTTCTTGGTTGCATTTGGTCTATATCTATATCATCACTAAAGGTGATAGTTTGAATATTCATTATGTAGAATTAACTTGGGATCTAGTTATTATTTGCTTATATGATACTTGATTTATTTTGGTTTTTTCTTCAAAAAATGAACTTGGCTCTTCATTTAGAATAATATGAATTTGAACTAAGCCAAAACTTGCACAGGTCAATAAAGGAGTGTTGGAGTCGTGGAGTATCAACTTTGAAGAATGATGTTATTACTTACATCGTTTGAGTTGCTTTATTTATAAGTCTTGTTTGTAACTTGAACAGTTAGTATAAAAAATTTTCGTAAATACGAAGAATTTATTTTTAAAAAATGGATTGATACGAAAAAAATCAGAAAATTCTATAATCATTGATCCCTGGAACATCATCTCCCTTCAAGTATGTATGCAATATATGTTTAGTTATATGTGAAGGTAACAGATTGGAAAGGGCTTCATTAATATGGTCATCGATTGACTTTACGATTAAGCATGAATGTTGAAAAATTGAATATCCATTTTTGAGAGATTGCTTGCCTCTTTTAACACTTGCAATTAAATCGTCTATTTCATTAATTTTGAACAACAATTGAAGGTTTATGTATGCTGCATAATTATAATGTTGAGTAAGATCAACAGCCACATGCCTTTGATTGAATCTGCGCAAAATATTCTTTTGAACCATCCTAATGTCTTGAAGAGATACAAGTGGGACAATCAATTTCATACATGTTATTAAATAACTTCTCTTATACCAAGTGTAACCTTCGTCTACATAGGAGTATGTCTGATGCTTGTTATCCCATCCTGCAAGTGAAAGTTTAGCCCAACAACATGTAAACAGTAACAATCTTGGTAAATTTTTGAGCTCATGATCTGGATCATTACGATTGAAGCTTTCCCAGTTCAACATAAGCAGGTTATAACTAGGTTCAAATAACGACCACTCGAACGTTCTTATCTTGTTCATGTGATCTACATTTTCTGAGTATCTGTATTGAATACTTTTGACAATAAGTTCAAGATCACGTGAAATGAACAATTCACAAAGACTGCGTATTTTAGGATTAGGATGCTCAAGATTTGAATAGGGAAAATAATGTTTATCTTGTTGTCTTATGTAAACCGATAAGTCTACATCTTCTTCATGAAGTACTTTATGATGTATCAAAACCTGAATAAAATCATAACAAATATAACTCATAAATATAAACTTGACAAATAAGAAGCGAACGTTTTTTCAGAAGTTTTTTGTTTCACACAAAAAAACATAAGCTTCTTAAATTACAGGTTGAAACATATGAACAATAAACATATGAACAATAAACATATGAACAAAATGTATGAAGGTAAATAACCACTTGATTTGATTTATTGAAAATATTAACAAAATCATTATGTTAATAAAACAGTTTTGAAGATATTCTTTATGGTTAAAATTAAGTTATTCACTAAAATAACTCGTCCAAACAATTACATAGGACGAAACTTGAAAGTCAACACTCCAACAATCCAACACTCCACAAATTCCATAACTTTATTAGTATTTTACTCATTAAGAATTATATCGGCGTGGTTTTTTAAAACTAAGCCAAATAGCACATTTGTTCTGCATGTTTTTCCATTTAATTCGAACCTGTAATTGTCACGAAGTGTTATTTTGTGATCTAAGCACCAAGGTGTTTTTAATAAAGTTGATATAAATTGTTTTGGAGGTAATGGTTGATGACCATTTCGTTCACAAAATTTTTCATACGTATCTCTTACTGTACTACAAAGCATAAACTTACCTTCGATTGCAACAAACTCGGAGTTTAAAAAAGACATTTTATGATCCGCGATTTGAAGATAGGATTGAGTTGCTTGACTGACTTTCCATGGTAAATTATCTTTGTCAATACCTTCTTTAAACCATCTCCTGGCACCTTCAATTATCCAAGATAAAACGACATATTGAAAAGATCCGCCCTTCATGAAACGCTTTAATGATGCTTCAGCTTGAACTGAAAATGAACTTTCAAACTTGTTAGGCATATATATCACAATAAGACGACGTTCGAACGCATTGTCATTAATTATACCTTGAGGCATAGTTGCATCGTTACAAGATATCCATACTTTACACTTTGGTCGTGCTGAATTATTTTTTGTCGAATAGCAATTTCTACCCTCTATAGATTCACCTGAAACTATTCGTTTAAAATTATCAGCTAAAAATTTACCACTTTGTGGAACTTCCGTAAGGTGCAAAAAACGACTATCTTGACACGCCGTATATATATTTGTTTGATCATCTTTTTTGACACCATCGAATAAGATTCCTCCAGCAGATTGTTTGCACATCTTACTTCCCATCAGGTCACTCACAATCTTCAATAGTTTGCTCTTACCATTACCACCTGCACCTTGTAACATTACAGCAAACTCGTCTCTGGTGCTTGCTGTTAGAGACGCGCCAAGAAGTTTTTGAAACAAGTCAACTACATCATTGATATAAATTTGTTCGACTTGCGGCACATCTCGAATAATAGTGCCGTCATCGGTATAGTGGCAAAATTCATAAGGAGTGCATATATTCAACATGAATTCCAACCATTCCTTTTTGTCATCATCTGCAACTTCAGACCAAGGTATATAAGATACACATATTTCATCAGTGAATAGATGATGATGAGTTCTCGGGATCAACTTGTCACTTTGTAGATCGAAACATAAACCATCTTGTACAGGAATCATGAATTGCATCGGATCGTCTAAATCTTTGCATTTGTTGAGATATTGAACAAGATTAGGGTCGCAACCTAAAGCTGGTTTTAATAATGCAATGACACGTTTCCAAATTGAAGCCTCCACCCAAGATGTAGCAGGATTCTTCGCACTAAGCCTATCATTCCAAACCTTCATTTTTTGTTCTAATTTTTCAAATTCATCCTGTAGTTCTTCATTGTGAATATCATCTTTTAACTTTAGAGACACATGTTTTAAAAGTTTGTGATAATATTGCAAAGCATTTCTAGCGTGATGTAACATTAATGAACTAATTTCATTGACCATATAATCTGACTCGTCAACGTGCCATAATCGTGTATCTGGGTTGAAGCTCATCCAATTTTCATCAACAAAGTAATACTGATCTTTGAGTAACGAAACTAACTTTGGAGCGATAACCACAGAACCATTGTCACAAGCTTGAAACTTTTGCCAAAACATTGAGTTGTTAAAAATATGATGGGTTGAAGATATTGAGTTAGTATAAAATTGCGTAGTTGAAATATCAAATTTTAGGTTCTCAGGTTGAGTCATTGGTTTATCCTCAAACACAAGATCAAGTCCTAGTTCGAGATTAACAACAGATTTACATTCTGTTAAAAGCGATGCTAACCATTGTGGACACGGAGTTGGTGAATTCAAACAGCTTCTATATGCTTGATATTCAACCATCATTTTATCAGACACCTCAATCATCATTCCATCGAATACGAGCGCAGCAACTGAAAATTTATGTTGAATAGCTACATTATACATGATATTTAAGACTTTATTTTCTTGATCTGAATAGTAAAGAGCAAGGGTTCTAAAATCCGTGTTGCGATGACGATCAGACTTCTTTATAATAACATCGTGATATTTTGTGCTAACATGCTTGTTCAAATACTCGACTAACAACTTCACGTTACCACGAATTTCATTAAATACGTTGTTGATTGCTTCATGTTGGATAGTTGTTTGTTCATTTGAATTTGCAACTGTAAACTTACTATACGAACCACCATTCAGAAAAGACAACACTTGAGTTTTGATGGAGTCTGCATCTAGATCAACAAGTTGCTTATGTTGTTGAAGACACTCTTCTGTAATCTGACTACGATAATTGTTCCAATGTTCCATGGCCTTTGTAGGAAGATTAGCTTGGCGACATAGGTGTAAATAGAAGCTTGGATGACATGACTTTACATCGATGTCTATCAAATACTTTCTGCACAATATATGACGTAAGAACCTGCACATTCCTTGTAAACTACTTTTACCACAGTTTCTAGCAAAGTAACGTCCGAACAAGTATTCTTGAGTTTGCGAGTACGTGATTTGACGAGTGACTTTAGGCCAATCTAGTGTGTTCAATTTAGAGAGAATATTTCTCTTAAAAGACTCTTGATAATTAGCATCCGACACAATAAAACCACGTCGAACCAACTCATTCCAATGTGTAATAACATATGCTAACATAGGACCATCATAAACCTCTTTTAATTCTATTTCACATTTATCAACTTGAGAGATAGGCCAATCTTGATGACATTGTTCTGGTTCATCACGTTGTAAATATTTTTGAATACGTTCAATCCATTTACTTTCAATAGACGATTGGTTGTTCTTTTGCTGTAACCTGTATTTGTTTTGTGTTAAATTCCGTTTGAGACGCTTTTCTTCTTCACTCTTTTGTGGTCTACCACGTTTTTTCAAAGCAAAAGGTTCAGTTGACATCGTATAGTACCTGTTTGAAGAGAAAATATATATGTTAGAAGACAAAAAAATATTGACAAATGAATTAACAAAATTTCAAATTTGTGTTTGATTGGAATTTATAAGGATTTGAACTTGTTGTGTAAGTATAAAAATGTTATAATGAATTCATATATATATGTGTAAATACATGCAAAAAAATACAAGTAAACAATATACACAGCATTATTTATGTTTTAACGTATTAGCTAAATCGAGAAGACGATCTTCAACGTTACTGTCATTCATAGAATTGATCAACACGAGTAAACGAGAAACGCTTTGTTTATAGATACTTTTGATCTTGAATTCATCACCATGTGCATGACGCAATGCAACCACAAGTTTCATGCTTTCTAATTCACACATATTGCTAAACATTCTTGTGCTCATGTCCTTTTGTTCATATTCAGCATCAGGTGATGTTGGAGCATATGTTAAATCAGTTAGAGAATATAAAGGTGAATTTGGAACATATGCAGGAGGTGATGAAGAAGGTGATGAAACTGAATCTTGTAATTTGACTTTCTTTGAATCTTCCTCTTTGAGCTCATTAGATGGCTTACGTTTACCTGTTGGTGAAAACAATATACGACTGCATGAACGTATAGTAGAACTTGAGTTAGAAGGTGGTGTAAGAGATGATTCCAATGAATTATCAATAGGACTATCGTTGGCTTCTAAAGAATGTTGAGAAGGTGATGTATTTGGTGATGAATAGGTTTGACATATAGCTGTATTGATTGTCAATTGTGGTATAGGATTGAGTTTGACTTTGAGTAATTGATTATCAGCAGCAATTTGAGAAGAATTGAATCTCATAGCATGTAAATACTTTGCACGTAAGGATGACATATTAACTTAAGGTAGACCTAAAGACTAAAAATATGATTTTGTGTTTTTGTTAAAAAGAACAAAGTTTTTGTTTTTCGGGTTGTAAACTTCAATTGAAGTGTCAAGCTCAAGTGAGTGTCAAGCTCAAGTGTCATCAAGTGAGTGTCAAGTGAGTGTCAAGCTCAAATGAGGGTAAAGCTCAAGTGTCAAGCTCAAGTGTCAAGCTCAAAGATATTACTATAACGTGTATATACGCCTATGACGTAGTCAAAATGACTGTACATCCATTTGTAGTACAAAACGCCGTTTTACAATTATATAACTACCTTGATATTTGTGTGTTTATGCATCGATGCATAATAGACAAACTACCTAACATTTGTGTTCGTGTGCGAGCTTGAACAAATATCTTGCCAGTCATATAATCACGTGTTTATGCATCGATGCATAAATGACAACTGGCAAGTTAATCGTTTATTTGTATATCTATACATAAATATGTACATACTCAGTCATTTGTGATATCAATTTGACTTGAACAAGTATCTTCATAGTAAAAATATATACGTCATATACGTCCATATACGTCATACCATTCAAATATAAGCACTTAGTTATAGTTATATACTTACCGTTTTGTTCACAACTTTTTACGCACTTTTTTCAACAAGAAGTTGATGTTGAAGTAGAGCTTTTTTTACAAAATCCTTTTTTTGAACTAAAAGGTCAAATCACTTTTTAAATATAAAATATATTTTTATACTAAAGAAGTAAGTTCAAATACACATCAAAATACACATTAAAATACATAATATACAAGCTATCATCACGTTTATTTTATATTAATTTTATCTTTACTTTTTAGTGAATTCTTTACCTTCTGAGTCAGTTGTTCCTGTTGCTAAACGTCCTCGTATTAGTGATGGTGCTGGCGTTCAAAACGAAATGTTGGATGAAGAAGCACAGCAAAAATATTATGATAGATTAGTTTATTTGCTCATTCCGTATGAATATAAAGCAGCATCTTCAGTTGAAGAACGTTATAACATCTTGGTTAATTTGAAGGATTTTCCGAAGAGTATGATAGATGTTTGTGCTGACAAAATATTTCAAAACATGGCTTACAAAGGGTATTGTGAATTAGTCCAATATATGGTGGACACCTATCCTGAAATCAAGAGATCTAATTTTTTTCTTGATTATAACAATTTTAGATGTGTGCAATGTGGTTGTGATGAACGAACATTACGTCTACTTTTACAATATCGTCAATTCGACATGACACCAACTATTTTACAAGAGTTACTATCTTCGTGCTTTAAAAGTGAACTGGTATGTCCGGGTTCAAGTCAATTGACAAAGAGCCTCAAATCATCCTGTTTTCAATACTTGATTTCATCGTTTTCAGATCTTGTTCCTTCTTTACCTGGTGTTGAAATTTGGATTTTAGACAAGTTTTTTGACCCATTATTACAGCTTAATTCAGATGTGATTGCTTCGTTCAAATTATTTGTAGATGCTGCAACTTCAGGTGACAATGTTCCTTCTGTTGAACTTGTGTATGATTTTACTAGGCAGTTCAAAATCTCTTCAGCATATCACGTAGAGTTTTTCAAGGTATTTATATCAGACAACTTTTTGAAGATGATTCCCATGTATAATCCAAGGGCTAAACGTAATAAATTCCATACGTTCATTCTGAACCTCATTAATGAAATCTGTTTAGATACTGAGTTTGTATGCACAATATATCATACACAAGCCTTACAACATGCACTTGAATACGTACGTACAACACAATATGATACATTAGTATATGGGATGCAATTGATAACCATGTGTAGATATACTAACAAAATAGACAGAAATCATGCTGAATATATTTGGCATCGTTATCAATTTTGGAGTGTTATGGGACAATTTCTAGCTGTTGTTATGGGTAATGAATCATTTGAAGATGTTGTGATTCGTGTCACTTGGGATGGTCAACCCCTTCATGGTGTGAGTGCATTATTAAAATTTAAACAGTTTGCACAACATTATATTCAAATTAGGTTACAAAGCATAAAAACAACAACAGGATTATGCTCGGATGTTGTTGACCATATTCTTAATGAGTATTAAAGTTAAGAAATGTATATATGTTTGATTGTTTTTGTTCTTATCTTTTTCTTTTTTGTTGAATAAATGGTAAACAGATTAAATGAATTTTTATACTTGCACGATAAGCACAATTTCATTTTACATCTATTAGTTCACAAAATATGTTATAAAACAAAGGTATACACTATTTCAGGTATAACAAAATTACACATAAATAATCAAGAACAAGAACTTGAACAAGAAAAAATTAATACAACAATTGCAACAATGGTACAGAACAACTCAAGTCAACAACCTGTAGGTGTTGAAGATGTTGAAGATACAAGTATTGAAGACGATACACTTCCTGAACAAACAACTCTATCGTATTTACAAATCTATAATGCACATTTTCGAGGTGAAGTTGAAATAGATGATACATTGAAAACTCTTTTGTTACAAGAGAACTGGCAAGCTGCTTTAGAACACTCTTATATCCACGAATACGTTAAAATATTCAAGTGTTTATACTTGTACACAAGTTGTAAATTTCCTATAGATTTTATGATACAAATGCAAGAAATAATAGGTACAGAATGTGGTCATATTTATAAACCAAGATTGAATAGACCTCAGCTTGAGTTACAGCTTTCAAAGTTGGTAATTAAAGAAGAAACAAGACAAAAGTATGGTAGAAAAATGGATATGATTGGTTTTATAGCTAATTGTAGAGCATACTCTTGCCATGTATACACAGGATGTAAATTTTATTATTATTTCAAACGAGACAAATACCAGGATAGAATAGATGATATTCTAAGGGACATGTAGAAAGTATTTATGAGTTGAACCACAAGTTTTACCTTGTGGGTAACTTTTTGGTTCACAACTTTTTGTTCACAACTTTTACCTTATGGGTAACTTTTTGGTTCACAACTTTTTGGTTCACAACATTTTTGTTCACAACTTTTTGGTTCACAACATTTTTGTTCACATCTTTTTGTTCATATCTTTTACCTTGTGGGTAACTTTTTTGTTCACAACTCTCAAGGGTCAATTTTTGGTTCAAAACATTAAAAAGTATAAATCATAAAATAGGTAGAAATCCAACTTATATATGAGTTCAAATACAGATAAGATATATTTAGAAATTCAACCATATAGTGAAAAATCATTTGCTGTATTTGGTGATACATTCCAAGTCAAAGACACATTGAAAGAATGTCATGGTATCATTAATTACAATCTCAAGGGAAAGAATGGCTACAAATGTGGTTGGATATTTTCTATGAAGAAACTTCAGCTTGTATTATCGGTTCTCAAACAAATGAAGCACATCGATATCAAAAATCAAATTAAAAATCAAATCAAAAATCAAATTCAAAATCCAATTAACCAACAAGCTAAGAAGCAACCGTCACCTTCTTCATCACCATCACCTACTCCAACGTTTTGTCCTATCTTGGTATCCAAGCATTTAAAGCCTATAGACATTGAACCAACAGTTAGTATTCCAGTTCATACACAACGTTTTGCACACGCACTTGTTGCACCATCATCACCAAGTCAAATACAAGAAGATACATGCAGTCAAAATGAACCAACAACCACGGAACCAACACTCTCGTCTACAGTTGAACAGCCTTTACATTTACAGCCTTTACAACCTATTGTGATTGTTCAAGATGTACATGTTGCAAATACATCGGATAGTACATCGGATAATGGTGTTAATAACAACCACAAACGTCAAGCATCAAAGCAAGAAAGTGTAAATGTAAATCATTCTTCTCATATTCGTAGAAGTGCACGTTTAGCAAATAAATTTTAAGTTGTATTTTTGCTTTTTAAGCTTTTTTTGCCTTGATAAATAAGAGAATAAATCAATAAAGAATAAATTTTGTACTCAAGTTTTACTTATAATACTACAGAAGTATCTTGTTTTTTAATATCTTGTTTTTAATTACAAAACTAAAAAGATGCCTCAAACACATAAATAAGAACTCAATATTCAACTTGAAATGAATGATAAAAACATGGTCAAAAACTACCAACACTTACCACTTCAACATTTGAAAATAAAAACATATGAACAACTTAATTTTATTGCATGACTATTTGTATCTTATTAGCTAGTTCATATCTATACAAAAGTAACTCATTCATATTTTCAAAATGAAAGAAACAATAGCGATCTTGTCTTGTAATATTATATGTTGGAACAAACAACGTAATGATCATGGTGTATTGTACATAAAAGAAACATATATAGATAATATTAAATTCAAAGGCAATGTCAAGTTCAATGTTGCCAATATAGACTCTAAGATTATTCATCAAATACAAGAGAATAGACATGTATGGTGTGTTATACAACACAACGCAGTTCAACACAACGCAGACTCGACAACATTCAACGATTCAATAAGCTTGGAAGTAAAATATGTATCTTTGAACAAAGATTCTTGTCAAGAGTTTATCATGCGAAAAAACCAACTTACGCAACAAGCTTCAAGTGCTTCAAATCGTCACACGTCTACAACTTCTTCACGTTCAGGTTCAACATCACGTAATAACCATCAATCGAAATCATCAAGAAGTAAATCTAGTTCACGAAGTTATAGTTCTAGTTCATCTTCTTCTTCTTTTTCCTCTTCCTCTTCTTCTAATCGAGATCATCCATTTGAAACATTTTCATATGTCAAGCCCAAGTCTTCATCTCGTGAGTACACATATGATCAATTACAACAATTCCATCCTAATGATTATATATTTATACATAAAGAACGAATGCACGAATATGAATCACGTAAGATTGAATTCAAATCCTTCTCGTCTTCCTTGTTGCCAAGTTCCTATTTTTGTTCAACGGTTGAAAAATATATCAACGCATATTTGAACTCAGATGGTGGATGTATCTTCTTTGGTATTGAAGATGATGGTTTGATTACTGGTACATCATACGAGACACCTGGAAACACACGGAAACAAGTTGACAACATCCGATTAAAGATCGACGAAGTATGTTCAAAAGCTTTTCCACCTATTGATCCTACGTTATACCAAGTACAATTTTATCCTATATATACTCCTACTTCAAGTTCTAATTCAAGTAGTAAATATACTTCTCATGACTCACATCACCGACCAAGTGTATACGGTGTTTTAAATGATCGTTTTGTTCTTTGTGTTAAAGTTCAACCAGGTCAATACATGTATCAAACATCTACAATGTTTCACAAACCAGCAACAGCATTTATTAAACGAGATGGTAGTATCTCCGTGTTAACACCTGCGTTGATTCAAGCACGTGTAAATAAACTACAACAAGATCAAACGGCACAAATCAAATATGATCTACTTCAACAACTTCAACAATCCTTACAGCTTCAACAATCCCTACAAGGACAACCACCACAACCATACTCGGAAAAACAAGATGCTTCTTCGACAAGTTATTCTTCATGTTATCCGTCTAATAATCCGTCAAGTAGTTCATTTTCAAACCAAGCCCACACTGCATCAACTAATAATAATCCATTCTCGTATCAACCGTTGTTACCGACACCGCAACAGCAGCCTGTTTCCTATTATTCATCTCCGTTGTTACCAATGCCAACATCGACACCTACACCTGCACCTACACACGTAAACAATCAAGAAGAACCTATGTTGAATGCTCGATTTAAATTAGAAGAATACTTTCGTGCCTGTAAACATATGACCTATCCTGATTTTACAGAACGACCTATAGGTCCAGATCATGCTTTGCAATGGATTTGTACATGTACATTCAAATATCAGAACCAGACATATACAGCAAGCTTTTGTCATCCAAACAAAAAACGTGCTCGAGATGGTGCTTCAGAAAAAGTGTTACGTTTTTTACCTGTTTTATAACATGTTTTTTGTAACCTATTTTTCAACATAAGTGTCAAGTCAAAAATGAAATAAAAAATGTTCATATGTTTTTGTTCACATGTTTTACAACTTATGATTTAAGAATAAAACAGTGTTTGTTTTTATTCATTTTTTGGTAGATTTTTGTAAAAAGAAAAGACAATCCAACAACTATGAATGTAGGCACACCTACTACGCATATGGTAACACCACTGGTGGTAGATACACCACTTGTAAAGTCACTCAAAAGAAAACTCTTTGCTAATGCTTTAACAACATTGGTTCAGCCTGTAGACGATCAACCTATATTAAATATAAACTCGATAAAGATCAATTACATGTTCAACTTGCACCCATCGTTCACAACCATGAAATATTTACATTCACACCATTTCATTGATCAACTGAAACCATTATTGGTTCAACCACATCCGGACATTGATGTATGTAAATATCATTTTATCAAGCACATTGTCTCATTGCGAGATTGGAGTATGATTGACATTTGTTTGGATACAACCCATTTTCAATATTCATCGATCTACAACCAACGTTCACAAGAAGTTCCATCACGCAATAATATCATTCTATTATTGCAAGCAAGCATTGAAGAAGAAAAGCAGGATGTGTTCAAGTACGTGTTAAAACACCCAGTTGTATGTCAAATATTAGAACAGCCTATGTGTATGGTTCGATATGTTGATCAGTCAGAACCTACATCTCCATGTAGACTACCATCTTCTCCTGATAGAAACGCAGATGAACAACAAGATGAACATGAACAAGAGCATTACCCTAGACACCGTTTCAATTTTGAAGATATTGAATCCGAAGATGATTACATTAGCGAAGAAGATGACGTAGAACCAACTTACTCTCCGCCTCATGATCCTGTTGTTGATCCTGTTGTTGAACCTCGTATGCCTCAAACACCCATTCAGTCTCATCGTTCAGACGCAGACAAGAATCTTGAGCTTCAAGTTTTGTATATGACACAAATCATTAATCATCTCTTTAGATGTTGTGCAACCAACTCGCTTTCATTTACGATAAATACTCTTGATGTGTTATTACAACATTCAACATTCAATCAAGTTCTTCGTGTATGTATTCGACATCCATCACATACCAACATATTTCACACGTTCTTTACTTTACACCATCATTATCACCTTTATACACCGAAGGATACTCCTTTACGTACTTTATATACCCATTTGAACCACACAATCAAGTTTTACATCCAAGAAGCTGCTTCATTCAATCAACCCGTTTCTCAACATGTCTATTCATTGCTTCAATCTATTTTACTTCAAATCGTATGTTTAGATGCAAGTGCAAGTGCAACCAACGAAAGCGATGTTCATTTTTTTCTCGAAACATTAGGATGGAAAACGTACTTGCCTTTTTTGAACCAAGATACGATTGACGTTCAATTCTTTCGATATGTGTCTTTACTTCGTGGTAAAAAATACGATGTAAACAAACAAGAAGCATCCATCATATCAAGCATACATGAAGTATGTTGCAACTATGTATCTTTTTGTGTACGTTATCCTGTGAGATTACCGTTGTCAACTGCGTATGTTAAATGTATTGTTTTATGCTTGTTCGGTCTTTGTCAATTACCACATACTTCCATATCGAGCATTGCAACAAGATGTGAATTGTCAACAGACGTATTTGATCAAGAATGCAAAGAAATACAGTTAGATGAAACCAGGTTCAAACGTGCGTATGATTTACTACGTAATTTACTGCTAAAATACGAAACTAAAGGTGAACCTGAACATCAACAACAAAGTAACCGTTCAAGAGATGAAACACGAATGTTTTTGGAAGACATTGCACAAGTTCTATATGTTGATTTTGTTAGTCAATACACCCGTTCGTATATTTCCAACGACGACGAAATTTATACTATCCGACAAGGAACGTCACACAAGGCGTTTTGTCTTTACGTGTTTGGGCAAAAAATCGATTATGCATTGCGTGTTTTATCCAAGATCAGTACGCTGTTTAATTTTATCATATCCAAAATGCAACCTATTGATAGGTTCGAAACAATCTTTCATTCACGTAATACAATTGATCACAAATGGTATTTGGTGATGCTTGACAAGTTCATATCGTTTTACCATCAAGTTGGATTTGATATTCCATTCTCCATTGTCTGTGAATGGTTTACAAAATGTCATATGTTTTGCAAACTCTCATATTCAACTAAGTTTTTACGTGAAGATGCACAATTCAATGAACCTATGTTTGAAATAGTTGAAAACAATGTACTTCCCTCTCTTTTATTGTTGGTCATGTATTACTGGTTTGATGAACAGTTACAAGAACAGATACAAGAATCTATTGGTTACATTTGTAGGTATCACGCACTTTCTGAAAGATCATCCTCGTTTGCTCCTTATTTTCACACTCACGTACAAAATATATGGTTCAACACACAAACAGGCTTAGAATTTGTGTATATGTTTTTGCTACAAGAAGCTCATATTGATTGCCAGCAAACTGAAGGAAACACAGATGGTTGTCTTAACAACCGATTTCATCAATTCTTGTGGCAAAAATTTCAAGGACAAAGTCAAGGTGTATCGGACATGTTACACCTAATTGCGTCCGAAACAAATATACCTAAAGATATTGTTGAAACATGTGTTTATGATTATTTATAAATAAAATACATATGTTTTATTTGTCTCTCATTTTAGTTCACAACATTTTAGTTCACAACTTTTCAAAATCAAAATAAAGAAAAAAGACCTTTTATTGACCAATCATAAAATTATTCAACTCATCTATCTATTCAAGATGCCAAAACAATCAACCACCAAGCCTACACATAAACCATTCTTTCGTATGTTTCAAGTAAAGGGAAAACAAGCCATCAAACGTTTTTTTAACATACCTCGTACCTACCATCTCAGTGATGAAGAATATGTTGAACGTGTACAATTTATCATGCACGTTATGAACTGGGAATCGTTCGAGACCAAATGCTATGTCCGTGATTTTATCACGTTTCACAAGTTTTATAAGCCAAATTGGGTTGTATTGTGGAACGAACATAAAGCTAATCCTGAACGTATACGTACTGAACATCCATTATTTCCAAACGATACAGAAGAAGCATATAAAGAACGACAACGTCAAGTGCTTGTTATACTTGAAGAGTATGAACGTAAATTAGAACAAACACAGCAACAATATGAACTTCGTATTCAGCAATCGAAAGAAAATCAACCAAAAGATACAACTCAACAAGAACAACAGCTTCAGTTCATACCTTTAGATATTTGATTTGTTTGTGTTTTTTGTGTGTTTATTGATGTATTTTCTTTCTATTTGTTCGTTGTTACTCTCGAGGGATGTGAATATAATAAAATATATGTTTATGTACAAATAGCAACCTAGTTTTATCCATAAAATGCAAGAACATGAAAGGTGAAAAATGTGGTTCAATTGGTATATCATTTTCAGAATCAATCCGTCGGATAAGCTGAGGTTTTGCGTTAGTTTCTGTTTTTGCCTTGGGATTCATCCGATATATACTCACTTGATCATGTTGAACAATTGCTAATAAACCGTAGGTATCGTTGTATGCAACACATTGGACTCTGTTTGCAAACAAGGTAATAACATGTTTTTGTTCTTTACTAATAAGGTGTAAACTCTTGGTATACGTGATACCAATCATAATATACGTCTCGTTATATGAAGATGCAAACATAATCCCATGATGTTCATCATGATAATTTGAAATCGTTTCTTCATACCAGCATCTTGAGTTATAAAACACTTTACGGCATGTTTGATTCATCGGCAGTAATTGAATATGTTCTTCGATTTGTGGATGCAATTGGTAAATGTGCGAGGATGTAGCATAATCATAACGACGAGTTTGCAACCTGGATCGTATCATATTTGTTTCTTCTTCATTACATTCAACCAATTGATGATTTGCAGGTTGATAGTTGAGAAACAACGAATCATTTACCACGATTTGGATTTTATTTTCATCATCGACAATTACGTTTGAGATTTGTAATCCTGGTACATACAAACCGATTTGGATTCTCAACATACAAACATAACTTATGATGAGATCAAGACAATTAGGTTCATGAACACAGGGTAAAACATATTGCATCAAGAGTTGTAACACTGATTCATTATATTGTTGTTGTTTAGTAGGTTGAAACACAAGTGATGCGGGTGTATACA